>Ga0193738_1000126_pt1 | contig 48679 bp, 43 predicted proteins | sample L2a1metaG_FD_144927 | JGI IMG/M metagenome (GOLD analysis project Ga0193738, IMG submission 144927) | Soil microbial communities from a riparian zone of the East river system, Colorado, United States - L2a1 | ecosystem: Environmental > Terrestrial > Soil > Riparian zone | place: USA: East River... | reverse complement strand
GCAACAAATTCATCTTTGGAGGGATTAGGCTATAAAACCCAGATCTTTTGTCGTGACATAAACTTCTTTTATCTAACCAATGGATTAAGAAGCCGGATTGAAAAAACTGATGGAAAGTACAACATTCTGGACTCTGACCTTTCGTTCTCAGAGGCAGAAATTGAAAAGCTAATAGCTGAAGAGCCAGAAAGGTTTAGCCCGAATGTGATCCTTCGTCCATTGTATCAGGAGATGATCCTTCCCAACCTCGCGTATGTAGGCGGGCCGGCAGAGGTCATTTATTGGCTTCAACTAAAAGCAGTCTTCGATCAGTTCTCCGTCCCGTTTCCAATGATTATGCCGCGGAACTTTGGGATGATTGTCGACCATGAAGTGGGCAGAAAGCTGGCTAAGACTGGTTTGGATTTTACGGAAATCTTTGAAGAAAAAAATTACCTATTCAATCACTGGGTACTGAAAAATTCACCCCGGAATCTTACGGTCGGTCAGGAACGAACGGACCTCACCAAATTATTTGAGTTGCTGCGAGAACGGGCAAAATCGATCGACTCCACATTGTCACCATTCGTAGGTGCGGAGGAGAAACGCAGTCTTAATAGTCTTGAAAAAATTGAGCGAAAACTTCTACGCGCGGAGAAACGACTTCACGCCGATAAACTTCGCCAGATTGAGGCAGTAAAAGATGCCCTTTTTCCCAATGGATCTTTGCAGGAAAGAACAGAGAATTTCCTGAACTTTTATCAGCGTGACCCGAAGTTCATTCATCATCTCATTGAAAATTTTGACCCATTTGATTTTCGCTTTCATATTCTATCTTACAGTAGTTGAATCTAAAAGCTGTCGATCTTCGCGATGACAAAAGAAGAGCTGCGAAAAGTTTATATTCAAAAACGTAACTCGTTATCCGATACCCAATATCTGGATCTGAACGATGAGCTTTGTCGTGTATTCTTCAAGAGTATCGATCTCACGGTGATAAAAATCCTTCACAGCTTCCTACCCATCCAAAAAAATAAGGAGCCTGACACAATGATGATCTTGAAACAGATCAGAGAACGTTACCACGACGTTCGTTTATCGCTTCCTCGTGTAAATGACACTACACAATTGTTGGAAAGTGTTTTCCTTGAAACCTCGACTGTTTTGAAGAACAATAATTGGGGCATTCCAGAGCCACAAAATGGGCAACTAACCGATCCTAAAAAGATAGACATGGTACTGGTTCCCATGCTGATCTTCGACAAAAGAGGACATCGGGTTGGCTATGGAAAAGGTTTTTATGACAGATTCCTTACCACTACAAGGGCTGACTGTAAGCGTGTCGGAATATGTCTCTTTGATCCCGTTGATCGAATTGATGATATCATGGGATTTGACGAATCCCTGGACCAGTGTATTACTCCAGCCGGATCCTATAAATTCTAGACAGCAGGCTCCTGTTGACTAAGGCAATGGAATGATCCCAACCCCCATATAATATCTACTGAGTCAAGGCCGACTACTTTCCGGTCTGGGAAACAACCCTGGAGAATGCTCAACGCTTTGTCATCATTCTTGTCTCTGAACGTTGGAACTATCACGTATTTGTTGGCGATGTAAAAGTTCGCGTATGACGCTGGGAGACGCATACCTTCATATTCTACACCCACGGGCATGGGTATCTCCACGATGTTAAGCTGCTTCTTATTCTCAAGGCGAAGAGTACTCAACTTTCTCAAATTGTCCCGAAGTGTCACGTAATTTTGATCCTGACGATCAGTCTCGACTACCGTGACAACGGTATCTTCATTTACGAAACGCGTGAGATCGTCGATGTGTCCATCAGTGTCATCTCCCACTATGCCATCATCCAACCAAAGAATGTTAGTTACTCCATAAAAGCTGTAAAGGTATTCTTCGATTTCTCTTTGGCTGAGATCAGGGTTACGGTTAGGATTTAGCAGACACGACGTTGTCGTCAACACTGTGCCTTTGCCGTTGAAATCAACGGATCCTCCTTCCATTACAATAGTGGGATAAACAACCGGAACGTTATAGTGTTTTGCTATCAATGTCGGAATAACATCGTCAAGATCGAAAGGGGGATATTTGTTACCCCAGGCGTTGTAACCCCAATCAACGATTATCTTCTTTTGTTCAGCATCAGGATTGATCAGAAATGCCGGACCATGGTCACGACACCACGCATCATTAGTAGGATGGATGAAAAATTCAACATTGTTGAGATCTGCGCCCGCCCTGTCAAGGTGTTGCATTGCCTTCTCTTTCATTGCCTCATTCACCACATTGATGTTGACTTTTTCCCCTTCTGCAATAAGTTTTACAAACGCTGAGTATATGGGATAAACTGTCGAGATCTTTCCCGGCCATGATGCCTCTTTATGCGGCCAGCTGAGCCAAGTCGCCTTGTGTGGCGCAAACTCTGCGGGAAAATAATAACCGAGCTCCTTTGGGGTCTTGGAGTCAGGAAGTCCAATGGTGTGGAAGTCCGGAAAATTCTTATTTGTCATTGATTCGTTCATGGGGGTTTTTGAACAGCATTAGGTCAATCTCCCCTAATACAATTTTCAACATATTCTTTTTCAGTTTTACTGATTCTCTTTCAACAACATTCACACATTATACTTCTTAGTCAATAAATCGTTTGGTGATTGGTTCGTATGAATCAATTCGTCTATCTCTCATAAATGGCCAATGTGTTCTGTATCGGTCCGTGAGTTTCAGATCAATCTCCTGCACATGAACTTCTTCTTTGTCGTGAGGAGCCTGATAAAGTATTCGTCCAAAGGGATTCGATACGAAGGACCCTCCCCAAAATTTCATGGCGCCATTCTGTTCGAATCCAACTCTGTTTACACTTACTACATGAATCCCATTAGCAACTGCATGGCTACGCTGGATCGTTTGCCACGCGTTAAATTGTTCCGAATTCGTCAGTTCGTCCTGTGATGTCGCCCAGCCAATTGCTGTAGGATAGAACAGGATTTCGGCCCCCATCAACGATGTGATCCGCGCTCCTTCCGGATACCACTGATCCCAACAAATCAACACCCCGATGGTCGCAAATTTTGTCTTAAAGGTCTTGTATCCAAGGTCACCCGGAGTAAAGTAGAATTTTTCATAATATGAAGGATCGTCGGGAATGTGCATCTTCCGATACTTGCCAAGGTATGCACCATCCGCATCCAGGACCGCGGTTGTATTGTGATAGATGCCTTCCGTTCTTTTCTCAAACAGCGACGCAATTATCACCACGCCCAACTCTTTGGCGATGCGGGACAATCTTTCAGTCGACGGTCCAGGTATTGGCTCCGCGAGTTTGAAATGTTCGTAATCCTCGACATCGCAGAAATATAAAGAAGTAAACAGTTCCTGGAGGCAAACAATCTGTGCTCCCTTCGCTGCTGCATCGCGTATTCTTTCTATCGCTTTGTTCAAATTCTCGAGGGGATTTTTTGTACACGACATCTGTACTGCACCCACTTTTATCACCTTTGTTGACATCGTAATGATTTAATTCCTCAAAATTAGAAAGTAATTCTTGGTTGAAGAAATTAATTGACCACCGTTACGCTAAGAAGATGACAGTTAGCTTAAATAAAAAAAACCTTTCTTTGAAGAGGGAAAGGTTTTGAAAAGATATTGATCATCCAATTATGCTTCTTCTGGCAGATGAACAAACGATTCATCCTTTGCCTCGAGTGTCGAACTTCCCATCAGCCACATGTCAATCGCGCGGGCCGCTTCCCGTCCTTCTGAAATTGCCCACACCACGAGAGATTGTCCTCTCCTGACATCACCTGCCGCAAAAATTCCCTCCTGCGTCGTCATATAATTCTGCGTCTTGATATTTCCGCAGTCATCCAGCTCAAGCTTCAGTTCTTCGACCATTCCACCCTTCTCAGCGCCGACGAACCCGATAGCGAGCAGTGCCAGTTCACATTGAAGCACCCGCTCTGATCCGGGTATTTCTTCGAAGCCCATCTTCCCTTTTTCGTTGACACCCCATTTGATTTCGACAATCTTGAGGCCAGTCAGTCGGCCCGTATTATCGCCCACGAACTCCTTGGTAAGAATTGACCACTGCCGATTCACACCTTCTTCATGCGAAGACGAAGTCATGAGGATCATTGGCCAAAGCGGCCACGGGTTATCGTCATTTCTGTTAAGCGGAGGTTTGGACAACAATTCAATTTGAGTTACAGATTTTGCCATCTGCCGGTTTGAGGTACCCACGCAGTCAGAACCCGTATCACCCCCACCGATAACCAAAACATTTTTATCCGTGGCGAGGATTTCGCCGGAGAAAATACGATCGCCCGCAACTCGCTTATTCTGTTGAGGTAAGAAATCCATGGCATAATGAACTCCTTTCAATTGTCTTCCAGGAATCGGTAGGTCTCTCGGAGCTGATGCACCGCCACACATGATAACAGCATCAAACTCATCCTTCAAATGTTTGGCACTTATATTCACGCCAACGTCGGCATTGGTTCGGAAAATAATTCCTTCCTGCTCCATCAGTTTTATTCTCCGGTCGACGACATGCTTCTCAAGTTTGAAATCCGGAATACCGTAACGCAAAAGGCCACCAATCCTGTCGCTTCGCTCGAACACAGTAACCCAATGGCCGGCCTTGTTTAATTGGGCGGCGGCGGCTAGTCCCGCAGGTCCGGAGCCAACGACTGCTATACGTTTGCCAGTCCGGGTTTTTGGGGGATTAGCTTTGATGTATCCCTTTTCGAAAGCCTGTTCAGCTATGGTCTTTTCAATGTATTCAATTGTGACTGGCTTGTTGTTGATGCTAAGCACGCAACTTGCCTCACAAGGTGCAGGGCAAATTCTCCCAGTAAACTCTGGAAAATTGTTTGTGCTTGTAAGGATCTTTATCGCATCTCCCCATTTACCCGAATAAACCGCATCATTAAAATCTGGTATGTTATTTCCCAGAGGACAACCATGGTGGCAAAAAGGTACTCCACAATCCATACAACGCGATGCCTGTTGCTTCACCTTCTCTTTGTCAAGGGGCGTATATACTTCGTTGTTGTCCTTAATACGTTCTTTTGTATCGCGCGACTTCGGCATCTCGCGATCAAACTTCATAAATCCATCTATCTGTCCCATTCTTTATTAATTCCTTTTCACAACTATTTTACAATTACGGCTTTAGCCTTTACAGCGCTTTTGGCGGCCTTAGCTTTCTGAAGTACAGCCTTGTAATCCTTAGGCATCACTTTTACGAACAATTCAGATGCCTCATCCCACTTTCCTAAAATCCATTCGGCGGGATCGCTGCCAGTATATTTAAAGTGCTTCTCGATCATTGCTTTTATTTCGGCCTTATCCTCTGTTTCCAGGGCCTCAACATCCACCATATCTTTGTTGCACAGTCTTTCAAGAGAATGCTCAGGATCGAAGACGTACGCGATTCCTCCGCTCATGCCGGCGGCGAAGTTCCGCCCCGTCTTGCCGAGTATCACCACCCGTCCTCCGGTCATGTATTCGCAAGCATGATCTCCAACTCCTTCAACAACAGCGTTGACGCCAGAGTTTCGAACGCAGAACCGCTCTCCGGCCTGGCCACGAATGTAAGCTTCGCCCGACGTCGCACCATAGAAGGCAACATTGCCAATGATGATGTTATCCTCTGGTTTGAAAGTAGCTTCCTTATCCGGGTAAACGATCAGTTTTCCACCAGACAATCCCTTTGCAAAATAGTCGTTTGCCTCACCTTCGAGTTCAAAAGTCACACCTGGGGCAACAAAAGCAGCAAAGCTCTGGCCAGCGGATCCCTTGAATTGAAAGTGAATGGTATCTTCCGGCAGACCATGACCTTTGTATTTTTTTGATATTTCGTTTGACAATAGGGCACCCGTTGTGCGGTCTGTGTTTCTAATGATAAACTTGTCGCGCACCGGCTCACCATCATCCAAAGCTGCTCGCGCTGCTTCTACCAGTTTCCAGTCGAGAACTTTCTCGAGTTCAAAATCCTGATCGATTTGTTTGTATAGTCCTATATGTTCGCGTGTCGGTTCCCTTTGGAGTATTGGCGAAAGGTCCATTTTCTTGATCTTCCAGTGATCTACATCCTGGCGTACTCGAAGCATGTCCGCACGTCCAACCATTTCGTTCACTGTCCGGAAGCCAAGCTCGGCCATCACCTCACGCAGATTCTCCGCAAGGAAAGTAAAGAAATTGACAACGTGATTGGGATCGCCCGTAAACAGTTTTCGCAATTCCGTGTCTTGCGTAGCAATACCAACCGGGCACGTATTCAGGTGACACTTGCGCATCATGATACAACCCTCGACCACCAGGGCCGCCGTTGCTACTCCCCATTCCTCTGCTCCGAGCAGAGTTGCAATAGCAATATCTCGTCCCGTCCGGATCTGCCCGTCTGTCTGAAGAACGACCCGGCTCCTGAGATTATTCTTAACCAGGGTTTGATGGGCTTCTGCAAGTCCAAGCTCCCATGGCAAGCCAGCGTGACGCAATGAACTAATCGGAGATGCGCCCGTACCGCCGTCGGCACCGGAAATAAGAATTGCGTCGGCCTTTGCCTTCGCGACACCGGCAGCCACCGTGCCCACCCCAGCCTGAGACACAAGCTTAACATTGATTCGCGCCTGACGATTCGCGTTCTTAAGGTCATAGATCAATTGTGCCAGGTCTTCTATTGAATAGATGTCGTGGTGAGGTGGCGGGGAAATCAATCCAACGCCCGGCGTGGAATGACGTACACGGCCAATCCATTCATCCACTTTATGTCCCGGTAGCTGACCGCCTTCACCAGGCTTAGCTCCCTGCGCCATTTTAATTTGCAGCTCGTCGGCATTGGCGAGATAATAGCTTGTAACCCCAAACCTTCCAGAAGCAACCTGTTTGATCGCAGAACGTTCCCAGTCTCCGTTCTCTTTCTTTTCAAACCTCATTTCGTCTTCCCCTCCTTCACCACTGTTACTCTTTCCGCCAATTCTGTTCATGGCAATGGCCAGGGTCGAATGTGCTTCATGCGATATGGATCCAAAAGACATAGCGCCAGTGGCAAACCGTTTGAAGATATCTTCAACAGGCTCCACTTCACTCAATGGAATTTGATTTCTTTTCTTGAATTCAAAAAGACCTCTAAACGTTAGCGCATTGTCAGCCTGTTCGTTGATCTTTTGTACATATTTTTTGAATGTTTCGTAATTCTTTGTCTTCGTTGAGTGCTGAAGCAAGTGAATTACATCGGGGCTAAATAAATGTTTCTCCCCTCTGCGCTTCCATTGATAAACTCCCCCAACTTGAAGCTCTTTGCTTTCGTTTTCAAACGCAAGGTCATGGCGTACAATTACCTCTTTCGCAATATCATCAAAGGACAATCCCTCAAGGCGGCTGATAGTACCGCGGAAACATTTCTCAACAACATCGCTTCCAATACCGAGAGCTTCGAAGATCTGCGATGATTGATAGGACTGAAGCGTACTGATGCCCATTTTGGACATCACTTTTAAAAGTCCATTTCCAATTGCCTTTTGATAGTTGGCGAACGTTTCCTCATCAGCTATTGGTTTGTAAAACATTCCTTCCTTATTCATGAAGTGAATAGTTTCCAAAGCCAGGTACGGATTGACAGCGCTTGCGCCGTATCCGATTATTGTCGCAAAGTGATGTACTTCCCAGGCATCACCTGCCTCAACAACGAGACCTGCCTGAGTGCGTATCCGTTTCTCTACCAGGTATTGGTGAACCGCACCGACAGACAGTAGTGATGGAATCGGGGCGAATTCTGCACCGATCTTTCTATCTGAAAGGATCAAAATCTTCTTGCCTGCACGTACTGCTTTTTCGGCTTCACTACATATCCGGTTCAGGCTTTCCTCCAACCGTCCTGGTCCTCCATCTGCTTTGAACACGCATTGGATGACTGCACATTCGAATCCCTGATCTTGTAAATGCTTGAATTTTTCCAGGTCTGAATTAAGCAGTACCGGTTGTGAAATGTGTATCTGGTTCGTATGCTCTGGCGTTTCGTCGAGAACGTTGAGACTTGAGCCGACACGCGTAAACAATGACATCACCAGTCGTTCACGAATAGGGTCGATCGGCGGATTGCTGACCTGTGCAAAGTGTTGTTTGAAATAGTTTGAAAGGTGTCTGCTTTCCATTGACAGGATAGCTTGCGGCGTGTCATCTCCCATCGAACCCACCGCCTCATAACCTTTTTCCGCCATCGGAAGGATCAGCATTTTTATATCCTCCTGCGCGTAACCATAAGCATTCTGACGTTGAATAAGCGTGCGTTCGTCATAGCTGGTTTCCTGCCATTCCTGCTCAGGCTCCAGGCGTAGCTTCAACCTGTGCTGGATTATCCAGTTATAATATGATTTACCTTCGTAGACTGATCGTTTTACTTTTTCGTCATCGAGGACTTTACCTTGCTCGGTGTCGACCATAAGCATCTTACCCGGAGTGATGCGTCCTTTTTCGATAACGTCTTTGGGATCTATTGGAAGAGCTCCTGCCTCAGAGGCGGCGATTACGCGGCCCGACCGCGTAATACAATACCGTAAGGGACGGAGTCCATTCCGATCAAGTGTTGCTCCGATTCTTGCCCCATCCGTAAACACTAGTGCTGCCGGTCCATCCCATGGTTCCATCATGGACGCATGGTACTTATAGAACGCTTTACGGTGAGGGTCCATCAGCTTATTGTCCTGCCACGCTTCGGGCACCAACATCATTAAAACGTGTGGCAACGAGCGGCCGGAAAGTACAAGCATTTCAACAAGCGCGTCAAGGTTCGCAGAGTCGGAACCATCAGGGCTTGTTATTGGCAACAACATCTTTATTTCTGCATCGGTAAACAATGTTGACTTGAACAATGCTTCCTTTGATTTCATTTTGTTCACGTTTCCGCGGATGGTGTTGATCTCACCGTTGTGCGCGATATAACGGAATGGCTGGGCAAGTTTCCAGTTCGGAAAAGTGTTGGTTGAGAACCGTGAGTGGACAAGTGCCATCGCAGTTTTCAAACGAGGATCCTGCAGATCGTCGAAGTAGGCGCGAAGTTGCTCTGTCCTTAGCTGACCTTTGTAAATTATTGTCTTGGACGAAAAGCTGGTAATATAGAATTCCTTATTGCTTCCTTTTACGTCTTTCGCGATAGTGTGCGAAGTATGATTCCTTAACACAAAAAGTCTCCGTTCGAAGGCGCCATTGACCAGAGATTCATCTTTTGCTTTTACGAAAACCTGTTCTATGACGGGTTCGACTTCCGCTGCGCCTGGTCCTGGAACGCTGTGATCCACAGGCACTACCCGGTATCCCAATAATTCAAGTCCTAGCTCCTTGATATTTCTTCTCAACACTTCACGGCAGGCGTTCATCACCTTTTTGTCGCGAGGGAAAAAAACCATACCCACGCCGTACTTGCCTGCTGCTGGCAACTCAACGCCTAGGCGGGCACATTCTTCGACAAAAAATTCATGGGGTAGTTGTATTAAAACGCCGGCTCCATCTCCTGTCTTGGGACTGCTTCCTTTTCCGCCGCGGTGCTCCATGTTTTCAAGCATCGACAATGCATCACGAAGGTTCTGATTTGTTTTTGTCCCATTGATGTTGGCAACAAAACCTATCCCACACGCGTCGTGTTCCAGTTCGGGGGTATACAAACCACGGCTGGCTTTCTTCTTCATCTTATCTGGTTGTTTAAAAAGTTAAATAATCCTCCGCCCAGGGCAGAACGGAGTTTTGAATTTATCAAAAAAGCAGAAGGAAATTGGGATTTTGTTCAGGTTTTGCGGAATTTTTTGAATCTTTTTAGAATTATTTCAAACCATTTTAAAAATGCTAACGCGTCAACGATTGCAGGGTATTCTATTTTGAAAATCGGAATCAGGATAGAAAACGATTGAGATATCAAGGTACTCGTTGCTGAATTAGAGGTTATCTTCCTGACTCGCCAACTTCACTGCTCTTACCATCTCCTTTTTGCCGGGAGGACCTGGCAATGTTTCGACATAAAGCCCTAATTCTTTGAGGTCTCTTTTGAGCTGGCCCTTGGCGCAGTATGTTACAAACACTCCATTAGACTTCATCGCTGTCACCACTTTGCGAAGCATATCTATCGTCCAGAGTTCCGGCTGCTTATTAGGTGCAAAGGCATCAAAAAAAACCAGATCAAATGAACCCTGTTTCAGCTGAACTTTTTCTAAAGTTGTTTGAAGCTTTAGCAGCTCAATGTGGCCAGATATCTTATTAATTATTTCCCAGGGACTTCGATGGAGGAATGCAAAAGCATCCTCGAATCCCAGCGTCGTCGTGTAATTCAAACCGTTCCACAACGTTTCCCCTATGGGAAAAGCTTCAACGGAAACATACTTAACGGCAACATTTGGGTTTTGCATAGCTTTCACCGCGAGCAATGCGTTAAGGCCCGTTCCGAAACCAACCTCAAATATGGAAACTACAGAGGGGGAATGCTTTTCGAGAAAATAGTTTAGGCCGTTTTTTATGAATACGTGCTGTGATTCCTGGATGGCCCCGTGTACCGAATGATATGTTTCATTGAGCGCCTCATTAAAAAGGGAATGTGATCCGTCGGAAGTAACGATAAGTTTGAGGTCAGGCATTTTAATCCTTTTGGATCAGTGCCACTGCATACGCACAAACACCCTCATCCCTGCCAACATACCCAAGGCGTTCGTTTGTCGTCGCTTTAATGGAAATGTCATCGTCAGCGACCTCAAGAATAGGCGCTAATGCGTTTTTCATTGCCTGGATATGTGGGTTAATCTTTGGCTTCTCCAGGCACACCGTACAATCTACGTTCCCGACTTTCCAACCTTCTTCCTTCAGCATACGGGTAACCTCCTGCAGGAAGTACTTGCTGTCTTTACCCTTCCAGCGATCATCTGTATTGGAGAAATGATAACCAATATCCCTCAGGTTAGCCGCGCCCAGCAGCGCGTCGCAGATAGCATGAATAAGCACATCGGCATCCGAATGTCCAACTGCTCCTTTTTCGGCATTGGGAAGTTGGATGCCTCCAAGGAAAAAATCACGCCCATCCTGGAGCTCATGAACATCAAATCCCATTCCTACTCGTAACTTCATTTGATCCTATTTTTCGGCTTCATAATACATTACGGTGGAGTTCTCCTCTCGTAAAATATTCTTTGCAACTCTCGAGATATCGTCCAAAGTGGTCAGGTTAATTAATTTGCTTTCCTCATTCACCAATGCTGTATTGCCTGAAAGTTTGGCAAAAGCCAGGTTCATTGCGCGATTCAACACCTCCACCTCCCCAAATTCAAGCGTTGATTCAGTTTGGTTCTTTACTTTATCGAGTTCTCTTTCGTGAGATCCCTGAATCAATAACTGATCGATGACGGTCTGGACTTCCGCTTCAGCATCTGCCAGCGCAATTCCATCTTTGACCCTTCCGCTGATCACCAGCAATCCCGGATCAATGCTTCCCATGACAAATGAAGAAATCGATGTAAATATCTCTTTCTTTTTTACCAGTTGCTGGTAAAGTCTACTCGATTGTCCCCTGCTTAGGATGTCACTCAAAAGGTCGATAGCATAATACTCAGCATGAAAACGGCCGGGCATATGATAGGCCTTGTAAAAAGCGTTGGCAGGAACTTTTGCACTTACTTTGAGAAAACGTTTCTCGTCCTGGGCAGGCTCGGTTAATATATTTCGGGATTTCACCCCACGTGGAATTGGCCCAAACCATTTTTCGGAAAGTTTTTTGACCTGATCGATTGTAACGTTTCCGGCAACTACCATTACTGCGTTGTTCGGAACATAATATCTGAAAAAGAAGTCCTTCACATCCTGAAGAGTAGCATTTTCAATATGAGAGATCTCTTTACCGATAGTTGCCCATTTGTATGGGTGCACCTTGTAAGCCAAGGGACGTAGTTTCAACCAAACATCGCCATACGGTTGATTGAGATATCTCTGTTTGAATTCTTCGATGACAACCTTTTGCTGTACTTCTAAAACTTTAGGGTCAAAGGAAAGGCCCAGCATTCTATCACTTTCCAACCAAAATCCTGTTTCGAGATTTGAGGCAGGTAACGTGAGGTAGTAGTTTGTGATATCTGTATTCGTGAATGCGTTATTCTCTCCCCCTACGCGCTGCAATGGTTCATCATAGTTTGAAATATTCTTAGAGCCACCGAACATCAGGTGTTCAAAAAGGTGGGCGAAACCGGTCTTATCCGGGAGTTCGTCACGCGACCCAACATCGTATAATATGTTCATCACTGCAATCTGAACCGTCGGATCCTCGTGGACAATTACCTGCAGCCCGTTTTCTAGCGTAAATTCCTTGAAAGCGATCATATGGGTCAAAAATAACAAACGTTATCAAACTTCTGAGCTACAAATTCTTTAGGTCCGAACCTTTCGAATTTCACTTTATCAAGTTCAAAACAATACTTAAAAACTCGATTAACTTTGCCCCCTTATGAAATTCAATCGAAAGCGATATTCGGAAACGACATTGCGGGAGTTGTACGAGGCATTGTTGCTTCCCCGCATGATCGAAGAAAAAATGTTGATTCTTCTGCGTCAAAATAAGATCAGCAAATGGTTTAGTGGAATCGGACAAGAAGCTATTGCTGTGGGGTTGACTCAGGCGTTGGAACCAGATGAGTACATATTGCCAATGCATCGAAACCTCGGCGTATTCACCGGACGTAAAATCCCTTTCCAAAGATTGTTCTCACAATGGCAAGGAACGATGCAAGGATTTACTAAAGGAAGGGATCGATCCTTTCACTTTGGATCTAATGAATACCACATTGTCGGAATGATCTCTCACCTCGGTCCTCAGAATGGTGTCGCCGATGGAATAGCATTAGCATCCATGTTAAAAGGCGAACAAAAAGTTACGGCCGTTTTCAACGGTGATGGAGGTACAAGTGAAGGCGACTTTCATGAAGCGGTTAATGTGGCTGCCGTGTGGGACCTGCCGGTGATTTTTGTCATAGAGAATAACGGTTATGGTTTATCAACACCTAGCAATGAACAATTCAGATGCGAAAGTTTTGCCGACAAAGGAATAGGTTACGGCATCGAAGGTATTAGCATCGACGGCAACAATGTCCTTGAGGTTTATGATACCGTAAAACAGATTGCAGAATCCATGCGCAAGAAAGCACGACCGGTAATCCTGGAATGCCGGACATTTAGGATGCGTGGACACGAAGAGGCATCGGGCTCAAAGTATGTTCCTAAAGAACTTATGGAAACATGGGCTAAGAAAGATCCTCTTGACAACTATGAGCAATACCTCGTCAAAGAAAAGGTCATCGATCTTCAATACATTGAAAAGACAAAGAAGAAAATCAAGAAAGAAATTGATGAAGGACTTTCCACAGCGTTTACGGAGTCGCATCCAGCTGCCGATACCATTGCCGAGATGAATGACGTTTATGCTCCGTTTACTCAAGAAGTACACAATGCGTCCGGCGAACGGCAGGAAAGACGATTTATCGACGCCATAAGCGATGGTCTTCGCCAAAGTATGGAACGGTACGACAACCTGGTGCTTATGGGACAGGACATTGCGGAGTATGGCGGAGTCTTTAAGATCACAGATGGTTTTGTTGAAAAGTTTGGTAAGGATCGCGTGCGAAATACTCCGATATGTGAGTCTGCTATAGTTGGTGCAGGTCTTGGCCTATCCATAAAGGGCATGAAGACAATGGTAGAAATGCAGTTTGCTGATTTTGTCACAGAAGGATTCAACCAAATTGTAAATAACCTTGCAAAGTCACATTGGCGATGGGGCCAAAACGCTGATGTTGTTGTACGCATGCCAACGGGTGCCGGAACGGCAGCGGGACCATTTCATTCGCAGAGTAACGAAGCCTGGTTCTTTCATACACCTGGATTAAAGGTCGTGTACCCATCATCACCATACGACGCAAAAGGACTGTTGTGCGCCGCCATCGAAGATCCTAATCCTGTGTTATACTTTGAGCACAAGTTGCTCTATCGCTCGATTAAAGATTCGATTCCACGCGACTATTATACCATTGAAATCGGAAGAGCCCAGCGCGTTAATGAAGGAACTGATATCTCCATCATCACTTATGGCATGGGTGTACATTGGGCAATGGATCTGCTAAAGGAACTGCCGTCATTGAACGCCGATGTAATTGATCTACGAACCTTATTACCATGGGATAAAGAAATGGTTGAGGATACCGTGAAGAAGACAAATCGTGTTATTATTCTGCACGAAGATTCCATGACTGGAGGCATTGGTGCGGAGATCAGCGCCTGGATCAATGAGAGCTGTTTCAAATACCTTGATGCGCCTGTCACCCGTGTTGCCGCATTGGATACGCCAATCCCGTTTGCACCTACCCTGGAGCAGAACTATTTGCCCAAAGTCAGGTTAAAGGCGTCAATTGAAGCAGTCTTAAAATTCTAAGTCGGCGGCAAGATTGACGGTAGGTCGCTCGTTTAGACTATTGGGATCCTTTAATATTCCAGGCGATTATAAATTTTGCTTAAATTAGCCTGTTTCTGACGCCAAATTTTTTGAACGCAAGAGGCCATAATATCATCACTTTTTCGAATGCATGGAAACTGCTGGGACTTATCCTGCTTTTGCTCGTGTTCGGCCAGCCAATAATGGCACAAAACACCAAGGGTGATCGCCCAGTTCCGAACCGCGAAAGCCGATTCAAGACGCCATTCAAAAAAAGCAAGTCAGGCAAAAAGCAAAAGGTTGTCAAAGCAAAGCGCGTCCGGTCGAGTGATAAGTCTTTTGCCGGCCGGGCAAATGCCTTGTCGCCGCGACGGAGAGCCTCGGGGATTGACCGTCCAGGAAAGCCGATCAGGCCAATTGCCCGAACCCAACCATCGAATAAACAAAAGGCATGGCGCGGTGATATTACAGGTCGTAAGATCCGTGCTGGATCAACTGCGGGAAGCAGCCGGAAGAATGTCTATCCTCAGTACGGAAGGTATACCCACAATCCCTCTAAGAAACCTAGGTCCAAGGATAAACCGGTCTCAAACCGAGGTGAGCTGGCAGTCGTGCGACAATCTCCAGATAAGCCACTGCCTCCTAAGAAAAGGAAGTTGACACCCAAGTCAGCATCCTCATCGTTCACGGCAAGAAAAAGCATTAACGTTTATGCAAACTTCCCCCGTCCAAAACGACGTGGCGAACGAGCAACTACGAAAGACTTGGCTGGCCGGCCACTGCGAAGAAAGAACTTTGAAAGCCCTCGACCCGGCGTTGTCGAGCCATCATTCAAACCCTACTATCACCGGAAGCCGATGGGTGATAAACCCGGAAAAGTTCAAGGCGGCTATCGCTCGGCGACGCGCCCAGGTGGACGAGCATGGCAGGGTGACATTGCCGGCCGAAAGATCAGGGGGCGAAATTTTTCGAGCAAGAAATCTATCGAGGGTCAACCAATATTACCGTCGCGAAGAAACAAGGAAAGGTTTGGAGACCGATCATATCGCGGCAAGCGTGGATGGTACCAGACAATGACGCAGTCAGGAGAGACCAGGCCGGGCAAGGGCCCACTACCCGCGAGGACTCCCGGCATTGGCGCCTCGGGGATTGAAAAGTATAAGGGAAGCATTAAGAGCAGAAAACCATTTAAGGGTGGCGGAAGCGTCAGTGGCCGGGTATGGAATAATAACGGTCGCGCTATTGAAGTGCGCGTCCCCAGGCAGGGGGCAGGTGCAGCCACTTTCCAAGGTAACATTAAGGGACAGCGTCAGGATAAAGGAGGCGGCAGCGTGAGTGGTAGATTATGGAACAACAGAGGCAGGCCTGTAGAAACCAAGACGCCGGGAGAGGACCGATATATACGCTATCAAGGCAATGTCCGCGCGAAACGACCTGAAAAGGGAGGTGGTAGCGTAAGTGGAAAACTCTGGAATAACAAAGAGACTCCGCTGCCAAGAAAGGCTATGCCGGCGGGTGCTGATCGAGTCAGCGGTTATCCTGGTAAAATGAAACGGTTCTCTGTTCAGCCCGGTTTTGGAGATATGGGCGAGACATTTACCGGCTATATCAAATTGAAAAAATTCAGGAAGAACTACGTCCAGAACCCAAATGCCGTTGACGAGTCGATTAAAAAGAAACGCCCGAGTAAGTCTAGCAAGGATGCCGATGGAATGTATGCTCGCGTAAAACGGCCGGCCTACACGCAAAACAAAAATTCCTCTGCCGAAGCACTGCTAAAACGCAAGCCATCAAAAACTACCTTCCAGGCGGGAGAGTTACAGGTACGGGTGAAGGAAAAATCATACGGGAAGAAACCAAATGCTGCTGAAGGATCGCAGCCTGGAATCAAACCCACAAAAGCTTCCGTTAAGGCAAGTGAATACGCGCGGAGCGTTAAGAGGGATTGGGATTATATACACAACCCCAGCAGTGCGGATGAAGCACTTAGAACCAGGGAGCCGGGAAAAGCATTTGGTAAATCGGCTTCCTATCAAGGCAATATCAAGATGCAGAAGTTTGTACTGTTCGAGAAGAATAGACATCTGCATCCTGACAGCAAATTTGTCAAGACCAACAAGAACAACGTCGACGACGAACGCGATGCCCTTACAGGTTTTAAATTGTGGTGGGCGCGAGTATTTAAGAAACAGGAGGCACAACCAGAACATTTGAAATACAAGAGTAAGAGACCTCGTTATGACAAAGGAGAAGAGGGAATGTGGAACGAGTAATAATATGATTTGGACAGAACTAAGAACAGAATCTCAACTGGAGCAGATCCAGGAAGAGTCTAAAACGAAATCAATACTAATTTTCAAACATAGCAGACGTTGCTCGATAAGCCAGGTGGCATTGGACCGGCTGGAGCGCAAATGGAAGGCCGAGGAAACCGCGCACATTAAACCGTACTTCCTGGATCTGATTTCATTCCGGGAAACTTCAGAAACCATAGCACGTGAGTTTGAAGTGGATCATGAGTCCCCGCAGGTCCTTATCATCGAAAATGGTGAGGCGATCTATGACCGTTCCCATTTCGACATTGACTACGAAAAAATTCTGCAGGCGTCTAGAAGTTAAAGGTCACCGTTTGTTTGATTTTTTCAGATAAGCTTAGTGTTACGGGGCAGGTTAGCGCAGCATGCTTTAGTTTTTCCTTTTGAGCGTCCGTTGCCACTAAATTAACATGAGTAAAGATAATTTGGACCTCTCCTATCTTTCTCGGGTTGTTGTCCATGATCTTTACTATCTCCGAACGAAGCCCGGCGAGGTCAATGCCTTCACGTCTGGCCAGAATCCCCATCAGTGTCATCATACAGCTCGAAAGCGCTGCACAAGCCAAGTCTGTCGGACTAAAAGCCTCTCCCTTGCCATTGTTATCGAGGGGTGCATCAGTGATAATTTTGATTCCCGACCGCAGGTGTGTTACTTCTGTACGTAGTTCTCCGTGATAAATACCCGTCATTGAAACCATATTTAATAACTTAAGGTTTACTATTTGTGTTAGCTGATATAAAGTTTAAATTTATTGTAAAGATTCTGGTTCGGATGCAGCGTATCGACAAGTTTTCATTCTTCACACTCTGCTTTATACTAATCGTTTCAGGGCTTTGCGCCCAGACTCAGGATAGTTATGAGTATAACTCGGAATTTACCTGGGGCATAAACAAAAATACGTCGGGTGGGTTGATTGGAGGTCTTGTTTTCAAGAAAGCCAGAAAGATGAAGAATGAGAAAGTCCTGGAGACTTTTGGGTTGGAGATCATGAACGTAAAGCATCCGCAGGAAGTTAAGCGCAATTCCATTCAGACCGGCAATCTTTTTATCTACGGAAAAGCCAACTACTTATATGCATTGCGTCTTCAGTACGGTCGCGATATCATCCTCTTTAAGAAAGCGCCTCATCAAGGTGTCGAGATAAAAGGTGTGTTCGCGGTTGGTCCTACGATTGGAATTGTAGCCCCTTATTACGTTGAATATTTTCCAGAGGGTGGTGGTGGATTCACCGTACGCGCCCCTTATAATCCGAGTATAAATTTTGATTACATCGCCGGGACTGGCCGACTGTTTGAAGGCCTGGGCGACTCGAAAATCGCTCCTGGTGTCAACCTGAAAGCTGCGTTGAATTTTGAGTTGGGAACGTTAAAAAGCCAGGTTACTGGCTTTGAGGCAGGATTTTTATTGGACACGTATTTCGAGGAAGTGGACATGATGCCGTCGTCTAAGAATTATTCTGTGTTCCCTACACTTTTCATTACGCTGTTTTACGGCAGCCGGAAATAACATTTCTAGAATTTCTGTTTTCTGATTGTGACCTGTTCCAATAACAGATGTAAAATGTATTGAGTGTATAGGAGCAGGTTCGATGAAACCGATAAGGCAAGCAATAGTGCCAATCACATTCAAGTTTGGCTAAGAAATCATTAAAGCTGATAAGAGAAGACCCAGTGATGCCGGGTCTTTTTATTTAATGATCACTCCGAGAATTAGACCGCCAATAATGATAAACGGAGGTGGAAGCCGTGTAAAGGCGAGCAAACAAAATGTAACTATCGTGGTCGCGAAGTTGAGTACGGTATTTTCCAGAGGTTGAAAAAGAATGATCGCTGATGCTGACACGAGCCCTGCACTTGCAGCGGTTATCCCTTCAAGTGATGCCCTCACCGCCCTGTATTTCTTGAGGCTACTCCAGAACCTGATAACAAAAAAGATAAGGAAGGTCCCTGGCAGGAAAATACCTGCCGATGACATAAGTGCCCCCGCAAGTGATCCCGCAATCCCATAGTCCCTTGAAGACAACGCTCCAATGTATGCAGCGAAAGAAAATAGCGGGCCAGGCAATGCCTGCACAAAGGCATATCCGGAAAGGAATTCGTCGTGAGATATTGGATGGTGATACGGCTTAGGACTGTACCTCGTCTTCAGTTTCGTTTTCAATACCGAGGCCTTGCTTTGGCTTTCTGCTTCGTCCGAAAGTCGATCGTCCACAAATTCCGTGTATAACAATGGAGCCAATACTTGTCCACCGCCAAAGACGAGACTTCCGCTTCGATAAAAATTCTCGAACAGTTTGACCGGTAGCGCCTTCGTTGTACCCCCCAACACTGCGGCAAAGATTAAGACACACAGCCAGAGCATAAAATTGGACCAGGGGACAACTAACTTCTTTTCAGCTTCATCTTTTGGCTGTTTCTTGTATTTCAGCGCCGTCACCAGGCCGGCAAAAAGAAGAATAAAAGGAAAGATGAACGGTGTCTGAACGAAGTAAGAAACGACCGCCGCCGTTATCATTAAGGCAATGCCGGTTTTGGTAGATATCGACTTTACCGTTATCGCATACGCACCATAGCTCACGAACCCGACTGCTATAGGTTGAATAAACCGTGTGAAGTCCAGCGAAAGGTGTTTGGTCTGAATACTGGACATGAAGATCGCTGCCGCGGTCATAAAAACGACAGCAGGTAATATCCAAACTAATAAAGTGAGATAGGCCAGGTTGGGACCTCCAATCTTAAAGCCGACGGCCGTTAATGTTTGAGTGGATGTTGGGCCGGGTAATATCTGACACAACGAGTTGATCTCCATCAGCTCTTCATCAGTGATGTATTTTTTCCTCTCGACAAGAACTTTGTGAAAATGGGCAAGATGAGCTTGTGGTCCCCCAAATGTGGACAATGCGAGGACGAGCACATCCCGCAGAAAATCGTAATATCGGATCCGTGATGTCAATGCTATCACTATCGATTCACGTTTATTTTTTTAATCCGATTTCACGAAGGCGTTGGTCCAAAAACTCTCCTGCTGTTATATCGTCGTTCAATTTCGGATTTTCATTGTCCACACAACTTTGAAGCGCAGCCAAACTCATTTCTGATCGAGGATGCATAAAAAATGGTATAGAATATCGGGGAACGTTCATCAAATTCCTGGACGGATTTACAACCCTATGGATAGTCGATTTTAGTTTCTTGTTTGTAAGCCGCTCAAGCATGTCTCCAACATTTACAACCAATTGATCCGGCAATGCTGTTATGGGAATCCACTTTCCGTCGCGTCGAAGAACTTGCAAACCATCTGCACTTGCTCCCATCAGTAGTGTGATAAGGTTAATATCTCCGTGTTCCGCAGCGCGTACGGCATCAGCAGGAACTGCATCCGGATTGTCAATGCCAAAGTAATGAATGGGCCGCAATATGCTGTTGCCGTTCCTGATTTTATCATCGAAATAGTTTTCAGGCAAACCCAAATAGAGAGCGATAGCTCTTAACATGTTTTTCCCTGTCTCTTCCAGCGCTTTATAAACCTCGATTGATATCTCCTTGAATTCAGATACTTCTTTAGGCCACACATTCGGAGGATAGCCTTCTTTTGCCAAGTCAGGCGCCGTTAACTCCTGGCCGACATGATAGAATTCCTTCAAGTCACCAGTATTGCGTCCTTTTGCGTGTTCCTTGCCCTTGCCTGTATATCCACGTTGCCCTGCCAGATCAGCACGTTCATATTCCTTTTTTACCTCGTCATTTAATGCAAAGAACTTTTTAATTGCCTCATAAAGTCTGTCCTGCATGGCTTGTGTGAGGAAGTGATTCCTGATCGCCACAAAACCTATACTGTTGTAAGCCGCTCCAAGTTCAGCAACAAACTTCTCCTTTTTCTTAGGATCACCGCCGCAAAAATCCGCGAGATCAAGCGACGGAATTTCATCGTACAATATTTCCTTCATAGGCTGGTGACGGTTTTAATTGGTTCGGCAAGCTAGATATTTTTGGGTAAATTTACTGATGGTAACAACGAACATTCAAATGAATACCTCACGCAGAAAGTTTATCCAAAATTCCCTGAAAGCAACCATCATTACGTCAATCGGCTCATCACTTGTTCAGAATACCGAGGCGTTTGCATCGGATTTGGATTCAGCGAATGAACATACATCAATTGCTCTTCAGTTTTCCCAGATCCCTTTGCCCTATGCATACAATGCTCTGGAACCGAGTATCGATGCTACAACCATGGACATTCATTATAATAAACACCATAGTGCCTATGTAAAGAATGTCAACGAAGCTATCGCTGCCGAAAACATTTCATTTACGACGGAGAAGGATTTTTTTGCCAATGCATCAAAGCTTTCTCCCAAAGCGAAAAACAACGGTGGCGGCACTTGGAATCACAATTTCTTTTGGCAGGTGATGGCACCGCCAACAGGTGGAGCTCCTGGTGGTAAAGTTGCCGAGGCTATAAATGCAACATTTGGGTCATTCGACAAATTCAAAGAACAATTTACACAGGCTGCCATGACTCGTTTCGGATCAGGCTGGGCATGGCTGGTTAGTGATAATGGGAAACTTAAGATCGGATCCACAGCGAATCAGGACAATCCTCTGATGGATTCAAGCGATCTGAAAGGCACACCAATCCTTGCACTGGATGTTTGGGAGCACGCATATTACCTCAAGTACCAAAATAAACGAAACGAATACGTCGCCAACTGGTGGAATGTAGTAAACTGGAGTGAAGTGGCTAAGAGACTTTGATGTTATTGTCGGGTATTCGACAATTACCCGATAACGTCACGTAAAACCTGTACTGACCGTATCTCTCCCAAAGCGACATGGTCGCTATAAAAACGTAGCAGAACATCCAGTAGTTCTCTTCGCTGAGGATTCGTTATTATCAATACATCAGGATAATCAGATTCTATGAGTTTGACTAAGAGTTGCTCGGTTGATTCGTCAATAAGTCTTGGTCCAAGAATTTCATTGGTGTTGGAAGCGCCAAAACCCAAATGGCGGCTTAGTTTTATCAGGAATCTTAAATGGAAATTCTCAATCTGATTTTCCAGCTGGTCTAGTGTTACGAATGACTTGATCATAAAATCGCACAACTCCTGGGCATGGCTTTCTTCTTTTATTGTCTTGTTGATGATTTCATTGATGAAGAGCGCCACGCTAGACTTCTTTATATCAAGATGAATTGCCTGATAGGGATGCAGGCACTTTACTTCCTTTATTCTATTGATGTTTGCGTTTTCTCTGTGATAGACCACCAAGTCCAGTAGTGTCAGCGGTTGATACAAGGCAATCCTGCTTTTTGCTGTTCTTGTTCTAACTCCATTTACGATATAACTCTGAAGCCCGAACACCTCAGTGAATATATTCACGATTATAGAGCTCTCACCATACTTTGTGAGCCTGAAAACAACGCCGCGGGTTTTATGTAGCATTCCGTGAATTTCGAGCTAAATCAATCTACAAAAGCAATCTTTGCTACAGCGCTGTCGTGGCCATCATTGGTAACAGCGAAGACAATATAAACTCCCGTGGATGGGCGCCGGCCGTTGACATCCTGCAAATTCCAGCTTGCTGACCCACCGTTTGCGCGAGTTTGCCAGACCAGCTTTCCATTAATATCCGTAATCTTGACTAGGGCATCCGTTGCAAGTCCTGTGATTCCGATTGATCCAACAAAGTTCGCAGTCACCGGATTAGGAAACACTTTGACGGTTTCAAATTGGCTTTTACTATCTGTTGCGTCAGACCTGTAGGAAAGCAGCCCCGCATCCGTTGCAACAAACACTTCCCCGCTTTCCCCATTTACTTCCACATCACGAATTACATCTGATAGCAGTGGACTGTTGTTCGTCGTAAAGTTGTGGATCACTTCCTCACCCGATTCATTAAACAGCCAAAGGCCTCGCTCCGTGCCTATCCACTTACGATTACCACCATCCACAGCAATGGAAGTAACTTTGTCATCTCTCAACAGGAACCGACCGTCAAAAATAGGTTTGATTGCATTGACACTGCCGGAAAATACAGACATCGGTTCATTGAAATAGGCCACACCTAAATCCGTTCCAATCCATACTGCTCCATCCCTGTCGATAGTTATCGAATTGACGGAATTAGAGGGCAGGCCTCCCAATCCCGTAGCGTCTGTCAAAATTACTGAGGAGTTGCCCTTTTCATTAAACACCAGAATCCCTCCTCCCTTAAAAGGATCCAGTCCCACCCAAACACTACCATTAAAATCGACGGCCAGTTTCATTGGGTATTTTGATTGTTCGAAAGGAAAAGAAAACGACTTCCAGTTATTGTCAATACCAAGGAAGTGTAAAGGTTTTGGTGATTCATAATTCGTGACCCAAATTCCGCCATCTCCTGTCGCCAATGAGGGGATGTTAACAAAGGGCCCCGGTGGATTTGTGTTTATCAACGGACTGTTGTTTTCATTGAAGACAACAGAATTTCCCCCTGCGTCGCGTACTTCAATCCCATAACCAAATGAAGAAATGAAAACCTTGTCTGAATTTTTGTCGAACGCAATAGCCGTCAAGTCGCGCGAAATTGATTCTCCATTTACCCACACGCCATCGCGAAAAGAATCTATATCTCCTGAATTGCCCAGGGCCTCGGCATTTGATGAATATCCGCCAGCCAGTGCATAGATAGTTTTGTCGTGATAAGTAACATTAACGACCTTATCACCTGAGGGAGAATTAGGAATCATGCTCACAAATGCGCCAGAAGCGTTTGTAACCAAGCCGTTATTTCCATCTCCAATCCAAATCTTACCATTGCCGTCTTCCGTACCAAAATTTGGCAGGTCGATTAGCTCATCCATAATTTGAATAAAGTCGCCACTTGTTGTTAGTCTGAATAAACCATTCTCCTCCGCGACAAAAAGGCTGGCTTCCGATGAATTGATAGATTTGAAAGTGGCCCCCTGAAGAAAAGATGTTTTGACCCATAGTGCATCCACGTACTTGAATAGTCCCGAGGCATTCACTCCAGAATAGATTGTGTTGTTGAAATTGGTAACATGCTGCACAGCTCCGTTGAGTTCGCCGCTCTCAAACCGTTTCCAGCTGTTGAAATCTTGCAGGTTGTCTTTAAGTGCTCCGGCAATCACGCCCTTTCCTGTCGCCAAGAATATGCTGTCGCCAAGGATTGTACTTTGAAAGACCTTCAGCGTCTGGCCTGCATTGCCAAGACCCCTCCATGTTTCTTTCACGAGCATTCGATTCATATCGAACACAATAACTCCGTAATCGGCAGATAAGTACGCCAAGCCATTGTTGATAAAAACATGATTGATCGTCTTTGATCCCGTTACTGTCGAATTTTTTGTGGGGTCAAATCCAACGATTTCCGATTCTTCCGTAACAACGTCGAACCGACCGTCGGTATAGGTAATTAACAGCTGTTTAAGTTGACTATCGTAATCGATATAAGAAACGCTGGTTCCATTCAATCCATTAATTTTCGAATAGGTGGTTATGCTATTATCACGCTTGTCTAATACCATGACTCCGAGATTTCCAGAGGCAAAAACCATTTGATCACCGAACGTAACAGAACTAATATGATGGTAGGACAGATGAGTGCGCCACGTTCCCAGAGCGATGTTCTGCGCGATCCCCTCGATGTGTGCCTGAAATAATAAAACAAGAATTGTAGTGAGAACTATAAAATAAAAACGATGGCAAAGGACGTTTCGGAAAACTCTCATTTCTTTCTGGCCTTCATTCCTTCAAAAAATGCTTTCCGGCTCCGTGCTTCGTACTCTCCTTTTTCTCCTAACATCACCTGAGCATCATTGTCGATCAATCGAAATGAAAAGGAAGCGAGCTCACCAGTCTGCGCGCAAATCGCATGAACTTTCGTAACAAATTCCGCCACAGCCAACAGTTTGGGCATTGGACCAAAAGGATTGCCCTCGTAATCCATATCCAATCCAGCCACTATTACTCTTTTGCCGTTGTTTGCAAGGTTATTACATACTTCTATAAGAGCCTCATCAAAAAACTGCGCCTCATCAATGCCAACCACGTCGCAATCCCCGGCGAGCAACAAAATGTCGCTGGCAAAATTTACTGGAGTTGAGCGGATTGCATTTTCGTTATGAGAAACGATTTCCGAATGGTGATACCGTTTGTCTGTAACGGGCTTGAAAATTTCAACCTTTTGTTTGGCGATTGTCGCTCTGTTAAGCCGGCGTATGAGTTCTTCAGTTTTCCCGGAAAACATGCATCCGCAAATGACTTCAATCCACCCAAAGCGACCTTTATTATATTTTCCCCCGAGATTTGGTTCAATAAACATGGGTTAAATTTAGACGTTAGAAGTGAGATGTGACAGGCGATAAGGATTATTCCAGCGGGATTAGCCACCGTATATAACTGGCATTGGAGGACGATCCGTCCAGTCTAATCGCCTCTGCGACAACCTGTTTGGAAAATCGCCAAGCTGATTATTCATTGTGCAAGCTTTTAGTATTCGAGGCGTTTTCTATCTAACTTCGACCCCAGCCACCCCTGAAATTCAAAGCCACTGACTGCTTCCACGGAACTGTTACATTGGTGAATATCCATTAACTTTATATCGAATCTTTAATAAACAATTCAAGATAACCCGCATGGACGAGAAGATCAGCCTCGAAGCGATTGCACACTATAGTGATACCTACGCGGATAGAATATTGAAAGGTTTTTTTTCTTCCAAGGAAAAAATCACCGGTTCGGAAATTCTATCCCTGTGTAATATTCAACAGGTAAATTTATTTGTCGTCAGTGAACTCTTCAAGAGCTGGAGAGAAGAGAACAAAAGATTAAGAAGCCCATATTTTAATTACGACCATCCTGAGGTGAAAGAAGCCATGGAGAATTTCATGACTCTTCTATCAAAAAACATCAGCATAGATCAGGTCCATTTTGCGCCTCTTTTGAAAAAAGCAGTTAACCAAACATTGCTGGTTGTTTTTGACCCCTACGACTTCTTCTCCATAATAATTGCGGGGCAGAACAACAAACTTGAGGTTGCCCCTTTCAGGGAAGAACTAAAATATTTAAAGGTCAATAAGGCTCCACTCGAAAAAATGTTGCAGAAGCTGGAAGAGAAAGGTGTGAAAGAAATTTCCGGAAATGAAGCATTCTCCATCCTAGACCAGATACTGGAAGAAGTAAGTTTTAATCCTGACGATGTTGAAGATTACCTCGCGAAGTTTTCGGCCGTTGTCTATCTAGACGCCAACAAATTTTATGTCTCGAAGCCGATCCAAGAGCCGCCGAAAGTTGCAGCTCCCACACCTGTTGTAGAGAAGGAAAAGGTGCCGGTTGCGTCGAAGCCTGTTAGCAAACCAAACCACGTAGCTCAGCAGTCCCCGAGCATTAATGATTCTCTCACCACGCGTCAGGCACGGCCAAGCCTTGTTGATAATTTTCAAAAGATCAGAAAAATCAAAGACAGCCTGACGATCAACCAGAAGTTCATGTTCACAAAGGTCTTATTCCACGGAGATTTTGAGCTTTTCAGCAAAGCAATCGACCACCTTGACAAGCTGGAAAGTATGAAAACGGCACTCCGCTACATAGAAGATGAACATGCCACCGCATGGGATCACGATAGTGAGGAATTCCATGAATTTATGGAACTCGTTGAAAAAAGGTTTGGATAAACGTCTTCAGATTCGCTGCAGAACCTGCATGCGATGAACGTCAAGCTTCAGCAGAATAAAGAGCAATATCGTAAATCCCCAAAGCCCTGAGCCTCCATAGCTAAAGAACGGAAGGGGAATACCGATCACTGGAAATAATCCAATCGTCATACCTATGTTGACTGCAAAGTGGAAGAAAAAAATGCACGCAACGGAGTAGCCATAGACCCGGGCAAACCTGTTCTTCTGACGCTCAGCCAGGTAAATCACACGCAATAACAAAGTAACAAACAGGGCCACAATGAACAGACCTCCAAACCAGCCTTTTTCTTCACCGATTGTGCAAAAGATAAAGTCTGTACTTTGTTCAGGCACAAAATTGAACTTGGTTTGAGTGCCCTCCAGAAATCCTTTGCCAAGAAATCCGCCACTACCGATAGCAATTTTAGATTGTGTAACATTCCATCCGTAGCCTTTGGGATCAGCATCTGGGTTGATTAAAGCATTGACACGATTTCGCTGGTGAGGTTTCAGTACATCGTTAACCACGTAATCGACACTTACAATTACTCCACACAACCCAACTGCTATGCTGGATAGAATCAGGATCCTTTTGATCTTTTTCTTTCCTAAGATAATGGCAGCAATAAGGATAACACCAATTCCGATGAAGAGATAGTACTCATTGACCAATAGTGTCAGGACAAAAATTATTGCCCCTGCAATACCGGCCAGGATCAGAAACGGTGCCATTCCTTCACGAAAGTATACCACTGTGAACGCAGTGAAGACCAGCGCTGTTCCGGTATCCTTTTGCAGAAGTATCAGTCCCATTGGCACGCCGATCATCACGAACAATAATATCTGGTTTCTCAATAGATCCATCTTGAATCCTATTGAACCGATGTACTTAGCCACTGCCAGCGCCGTCGCAAACTTTGCGAATTCGGATGGTTGAACACCAAACGATCCAATCCCCAGCCACGCCTTATTACCACCGACTTCCTTACCTATCACGGGGACCAATAACAAGAGAAATAAGATCAGACCATAAATCAGATAGGCGACCGTCTCATAAAAGCGCATGTCAACGATAAGGATGACGAAAATGATTATGATGGCACCTGCGATAAACAAAAGCTGACGGCCGGCGTACACCGGTCCCAGATCTGAATCCAAATTAAAAATGGATGTGCTTGCTTCGGGATCATAGGTGACAGCATAGATATTAAGCCATCCCCAAAATACGATGGCGCAATAAAGAGCTACGGTCACCCAATCGATCTTGTTTGAAAATGCTTCGTGTCTGCTGTTCATGATCCAATCAATCCAAGAACTTACCCCTTAAAACATATTCTTCTATCTGCGGACGTTTGGTGCCGCCATATAAGTACTTCTCGATCATAAGGCTCGCTATTGAAGCTGCCGCTCTAGCACCCTGCCCCGAGTACTCAACATATACAGACACCGCGATCTTTGGATTTACTTTTGGTGCGTATGCTATGAATACCGAGTGATCTGGTCGCGGTTCATTTTGAACAGAACCCGTTTTGCCACACACAATAATGTCTTTGAGCTTCGCCCTGTACGATCCAGTCCCTTCCTCAACCACGTTCTGCATGGCATCCGCTGCGACGCGGAAATAAGTTGAGTCGATAGTTGTAAAGTGTCTTTCTATGTACTGCTCCAAAGGCTTCCCTGAATCGCCGATCGACTTTACCAGGTGAGGTGTTATGTAATATCCTTTGTTTGCGATCGTAGCGGCAAAATTTGCCATCTGAAGAGGCACCACCATGTTCTCACCTTCACCAATGGCAATCGAATAAATATTCGAAAACTTCCACGGTCTGCCGCCATATGCCCGGTCATAGTAGGCTGGGTCCGGCACGAGCCCTCGCTTCTCATTCGGCAAGTCTATTCCTAAGCGTTTGCCGAATCCAAAGCTGCCGATGTGTTTTGCCCATTCCGCCAAACCGATACGACTGTCGTCGAATGGATTGTTTGAAACTCCCTTTTGGAGCATACGGCGAAGCACATCGCGAAAATAGGGATTACATGAGTTTGTGATTGCACCGCGCAGGTCTTCGTTTGAATGCGGACCATGACAATCGATAATTGAACGATCACACCGTATACGTGTATCTTCTTTGATAACTCCCTCTTGCAAGGCGACCATCGCCTGGGCGATCTTGAAAATAGAACCAGGACGATATTGCGCCATTAGAGGACGATTGAACAACGGCTTGTTTGTGTCGTTACTGATGAGTACATAGTTTGAGCTATACCGACGACCAGTCAACAGGGTCGGATCATATGAGGGGCCTGAAACCATTGCCAGAATTTCTCCAGTGGAAGGTTCAATTGCGATAATGCTTCCCGACTTACCTTTTAGAAGCATTTCACCGTATACCTGTAAATCAAGATCGATTGTGGCGGTGATATCCTGGCCCGGGATAGAAAGTGTGTCGATTGCGCCATTTCTAAAAGATCCTTTTACAACTCCATCAACGTTTCTAAGGCTATACGTCACGCCCCGCTGACCTCGGAGGTAATCCTCATAATAAGCTTCAATGCCGCTTTGACCTATGTAGTCACCCTGCTTGTAAAACCCACTCTTGTCCTTCGCCAACTTGGTTTTTGAAATCTCGCTTACATATCCGATCGCATTTGCGGCGGCCCGTTCATGGTACGCCCTTGTTGTTCTTGCCTGAATATAAAAGCCTTTGAATTCATCAATGTTGTCCTGGATCTTGGCAAAGTCCAACGTGGAAAGTTGCGTGAGAAAAGTAGTCGGCTTAAGCGGCGAATATTCACGTTTGGCTTTGAGTTCCTTAAACTTCAATCGCAGGTCAGCCGGAGTCATGTCAAATACTTCTAAAAACCGGGCTGTATCAAGGGTCTTGACCTCTTTATGAATTATCAGCAAGTCAAATTCTGGAGTATTATAAACTACCAGTTTTCCATTGCGGTCTTTTATCAATCCACGTTTCGGATAGTCTACCGTTCTAAGGATGGCATTGCTGTCCGCTAACTCGGCATAACGGCTATCCAGGATCTGAATAAAAAAAAGCTTGATCAGGAAGATAATGCCTACCAGGACAATCGCGATCTGAATAATCTCTCTCCTTCCTTCGTTCATTTTGTTGGTGCGTTTAGTCTACCAATTCAGCACTACGTGTGGAGGTGTGTTTGATCAATAGCCAGTGACGGAGTCAATAGCACGACACAAAGCTAGCGAGGCCGGCGGCTGGGAAACAAGAACTGCGCAATTAAAATTACCAGCAGTGTAAACAAAGCACTGGTTAGGATCTTCCATAGTGTAAACCAGAACATGCCAAATCCTCCTGCCTCGGTAAAAAACAAAACGCCATGGTGAAGCAATACCATCGGCGTGGCGTACACCATAAACCATTGAACACCGTTTAATGCCAGTGACGGCACATCGTTGCTGTCGTAACCTCCTTGTGGCGTGAGATTGTTAAGCCAGTAATTTCTCACGTACATGATGAGCACACAAGCGAACGCATGAAGCCCAAGGCTGTCGTAGAACATATCTACGGCAAATCCCATTATAAATCCAATTCCCATCAACGCCAACGGGTTGGTTTCAACAGGAAGCACAAGAAGATAAGCAACGTACAAGAAGCAGAAGGCGGTATGAAATAGTACCACGTTCTGAAGTATCAGCACCTGATACAGCAAATAGATAAAAAAGGATACTATTTGAAGAATACTTACCCTGCTCATCTTTCAAGTTTAAGGATTACCTGTTCGACCGAATCCTGTTCTTTTTGCCGGTGGTTCTTCACCACGTTCACAAACGAAAGTTTTCTGAAGTCCTGACTTAATTTCACCTTGAGATCATAGAACAAGGCTGCCTTATTGAGCTTTACATCATCGATTACACCAATCATTACTCCTTCCGGGAATATGGCGTTATATCCAGATGTTATTACCGTATCGCCTTTCACCGGTGCAGCATGTGACGGGATGTACTTGAATTCGACAATTTCAGGATTACGACCGTCCCACTGAATAGTCCCGAAATGTTCGGTCCGTTTTAATGTCCCTGAAACCATTACATCGATATGCAGTATGGAGGTAACGACACTATAGTGAGTCGACACGATCTTCACCTTCCCAACCGCTCCCAGGGTACTAATGACGGCCATACCTGGCTCAATGCCCGCATCCTTTCCCTTGTCTATTGTGATAAAATTTTTAAAGAAGTCAACGTGATTGTTTACAACCTTCGCACTGATGAAATCATACTTATGAAGAGCTTTCCCTGTTGTATCGACTCGCGTGATGGCAGTCGAATCGATCACGATAGTATTAGTAGGATAGACTTGTATTCTTTGTTGTTCCAGGGCTTGTTTTAAAGAGGCATTTTCTTCCGCCAAAATTCTGTTCACTTCACTTAGCTGGAAATAATCCCGGACACTTTGGGAGAAGCTATTCATTGTAGCTACCACGCCGTTGGATGAATTAAAGAACTTGGTGCCCTGGTACGCGTTATTTTCGACAATAAGCCATGCGCAGAAAATTTCCAGCAATAGAAAAGTGAAAAATGCCCGGTTCTGGTAAACAAAAAGAATGAGCCGTTCCATGGCTTATGTCATCAGTACGGCTCGGTATTGTTGAATGTTCTTCAGAGTCTGGCCCGTACCACGCACGACCGCGCGCAGCGGATCATCCGCGACATGGATCGGTAGTTTGGTTTTCAGAGCTAATCGTTTGTCAAGGCCTCGCAGTAAAGCTCCTCCCCCAGTCAGATAGATCCCGCGTTCGTAAATATCAGCCGAAAGTTCGGGCGGTGAAGTTTCAAGGGCTTTCAATACAGCTTCCTCTAGTTTTGAAACTGACTTATCAAGCGCGAAAGCAATTTCCGAATATGAAATCTTGATTGTTTTCGGAATACCAGTCATTAGATCGCGGCCACGTATTTCATAGTCAGGTGGTCCATCATCTAGTTCCGTCAAAGCAGAACCAACTTCTATCTTCACTCTTTCTGCCGAACGTTCACCAATCAGCAAGTTATGCTGACGACGCATGTAGTCGAGGATATCTCTGTTAAACGTATCTCCAGCTACCCGGATTGATTGATCACAGACGATACCCGAAAGGGCGATTACGGCAATGTCGGTGGTACCACCGCCAATGTCGACGATCATGTTGCCTATAGGTTGCTCTATGTCAATACCTGTTCCGATAGCCGCAGCAATAGGCTCGTAGATCATATAAACTTCTTTGGCTCCGGCGTGCTCTGCGGAATCTCTTACTGCTCGTTTCTCCACCTCAGTGATCCCGGAGGGAATACAGATGACCATCCGATACGACGGGGGAAACAATCGTTTCCCAGTATCTATCATTTTGATCAGACCTCGGATCATCATTTCGGCTGCCTGAAAATCGGCGATCACCCCTTCCTTCAATGGACGGATAGTCTTAATGTGGTCGTGAGTTTTTTCATGCATTTGCATTGCCTCTCGTCCAATTGCCAAAACCTTGCTGTTCACTTTATCAAGCGCAATAATGGAAGGTTCATCTACCACGATCTTGTCTTTATAAATAATCAGAGTATTTGCCGTTCCCAGGTCTATTGCAATATCGCTGGTGAAGAAATCAAAAAATGCCATGTATGTATTGTGTTGCCTAAAGTTTAAAAATGGTTTGCGTGAAAGGGCTTCCGCGCAAATTGCGTGAATTTACTAAAATAAAGACGAACGGTTCAAAAATGTAAGTTTTTTACCGCCTTAGGAAATTTTTCAGCGCTCCGAGTTTGAACCCAAAGAAGTATTCAAGTGCCTTGTCTGAATTTTCAACAAGCCACTTTAGAAACTTAGTGCTTGAAGTGACGGATTCCAGTAAAGACCATCGCCATATCGTGTTGATCACAATAGGTTATTGAGTCTTGATCCTTTACTGATCCGCCTGGCTGAATGACGGCCCGAATGCCGTGTTGATTTGCAATCTCTACGCAATCCGGAAAGGGAAAGAACGCATCCGATGCCATAACTGCATTCTCCAAAGAAAAGCCGAACGTAGCAGCCTTCTCAATCGCCTGTCTTAATGAATCCACTCTCGATGTCTGACCAACGCCACTGGCCAAAAGCTGACCATTTATAGCTAGGACGATGGTATTCGATTTCGTGTGTTTACAGATCTTGCTTGCGAATAACAAGGCATCAACCTCATCTTTCGCAGGAGAGCGCTTCGTTACAACCTTTAGATCCACCGTTGAATCGGTTTTTAAGTCCAGATCTTGTTCGATAATTCCGTTTAGGATGCTCTTGCTTTGTGTGGTTTCACTCAGCTTTTTCTTCTGCAAAAGGATCATGCGGTTCTTCTTCGACTTCAACAGCTCCAGGGCCTTGGAGTCATAAGCCGGCGCAATGAGAATTTCAAAGAACAACTTATTGATTTCTTCCGCAGCTGCGACATCAATTTGCTTATTCGTCGCCAGCACGCCTCCAAACGCCGATACGGTATCGGCTTGAAATGCTTTCAAATAGGCCTCTTTTACTGAAGATGCTGTTCCGACACCACAAGCGTTTGTGTGTTTTATAATAACAAACGAAGTCTCCTGAAACTCCTGAACGAGGTTCACTGCCGCATCGACATCAACCAAATTGTTATATGAAAGTTCCTTTCCGTTTAACTGCTCGAACAATCCATCGAGGTCTCCAAAGTATATTCCCTTTTGGTGAGGATTTTCCCCGTAACGGAGGGTCCTTCCGCCCTGAATACTTTTCTTGAATGTTGGAATCTGAAATTCCCTGTTGAAGTAATTGAATATAGCCGTATCGTAATGTGACGTAACATCGAATGCCTTTGCTGCGAACTTGCGGCGATCTGACAGGTCTGATGAACCGTTTTTCGACTGAAGCAGATCCAGCAATTCGCTATACTGACTTCTTGACGCAACGATCATTACGTCGTTATAATTTTTTGCCGCCCCGCGGATCAGCGATATTCCACCGATGTCTATCTTTTCGATAATCTCTTCTTCGTTTCCTCCACTGGCGACGGTTTCTTCAAATGGATAAAGGTCAACGATAACAAGGTCAATTGGGGTAATTTTGAACTCTTCAGATTGTTTCAGATCTGTGGGATCGTCACGCCTGTAGAGTATTCCTCCAAAGATTGAGGGATGTAATGTTTTTACTCTTCCTCCAAAGATGGAAGGATATCCAGTCCTTTTCTCCACTGGAGTTACAGCATATCCAAGCTTTTCGATGAAATCCTGGGTTCCGCCAGTTGAAATGAATTCTACGCCTTGTTTAGCAAGCTGATGAACAATAGGGGCCAGGTTGTCTTTGTAAAAAACCGAAATTAACGCGCTCGAAATTTTGCGTGTAGACATAGTGTTTAAACGAATGGAAATTAATGTGGATTTTAAGCGTATTAAATGGCTGGACTAGCTCAGTCCAGGGACAAAATCATTTTCCTCATACTCGCCCTCAAACTCAATTGTAAAATCGTCTGCATCCAGGTAGGCAGGGAAGCGATCGCGAAAAGCGCTAAGTGAGTTAACATTTAACTCGAGAGTACGGATAGCTTCAACACCTTCGTTACTAAAAATTACTTCTCCTTTAGGGCTTATCACGGCGGAGTGACCATTATACTCGATTCCGTTCCCATCCTGTCCAACGCGATTCACACCAACAACATAACTGAGATTTTCAATGGCCCTGGCTTTGAGCAATGTATCCCAGGCGTCAATTCTGGCAGTAGGCCAGTTGGCAACATAAACGGCCACATCGTATGAAGGACGCTTGAGCGTTGCTTCCCACCGGTTACGGCTCCAAACTGGAAATCTAAGGTCGTAACAGACGAGTGGACAGATCCTCCATCCTCGCCACGATGCTATCAGGAGGCTCTCCCCTGACGAATATATCTTGTGCTCGTTAGCCATTCTGAACAAATGGCGTTTGTCATAGGTCTTAAAATTTCCTCCTGGTTCCATCCAGAGCAGGCGGTTGTAAAACCTGTCATGCACGGTGACTACATAACTTCCCAGAATCAAAGCACCTGTTTGGTCGGCCATGTTTTTCATCCACTTGAACGTACGCATGTTCATGTGCTCGGCCATTTTGGGCGCCGCCATTGTAAATCCAGTAGTAAACATTTCAGGCAATACAATCACATCAGTCGAGCCCCCGATCTGCCAGATTTTTTCCTCAAACATTGACAAATTGGCTTCAGCGTCCTCCCAATGAAGTTCTGACTGAATTAATGTGAATTTAAGGTCCTGCATAGCCCGCGATTTGCCCGCAAAGAAACAGAATGGGCGGCAATTTCTCTAACTAAAATTATTCCGACTTCACGGGTATTAAGTAATGGAAAATTAAAGGTTCGTCACAGGCCACGCAGGATAGTGCACGCCTTTTCCAGGGTTTCCTCCTTTTTCGCAAAGCAGAACCGTAGCAATCGATTGTCCGTGCCGTCCTGATAGAATACTGATACCGGGATTGAGGCAACTTTAGATTTTTTCAAAAGATCATCCGCCATTTCAACGTCTGGTTTATTCGAAATTTGCTTGTAGGACATCAGTTGGAAGTAAGATCCATAGCTTGGCAGGGGTTCAAAGGATGAACCTTTCATGTGGTCGAGAAAGAAGTCTCGCTTCCTTTGGTAAAAGTCACCCAATTCCAGATAGTGTTGAGGCGTTTGCAAATATTCGGCTAATGCGAGTTGAATTGGAGTGTTAACACTAAAAACAACGAACTGGTGAGCTTTAAGGATCTCCTTTGTCAGAGTCGGGGATGCAACCACATATCCAACCTTCCAGCCCGTTGCGTGAAAAGTTTTTCCAAACGAAAAGACAGCCAGGCTTTGTTCCGCCAGGCCTGGGTAGCGGAGTATGCTTTGGTGAGTTAAGCCGTCGAAGATAAGTCGTTCATACACTTCATCACTCAGCACCAGAAGATCATGTTCTAAGGCAATCTTTTCAAGCTCCATGAGATCCTGTTCGCGAAGCACTGCACCGCTTGGGTTGTGAGGTGTGTTGATGATGATCATCCTGGTCCGCTTGGTGATCTTTGAACGCACCAACTGCCAGTCGACGGAAAAATCTTTAGAGTTTAGATTGATATGTACAGGTACACCGCCGTTTAGTCGCACTGCGGGATTATACGAATCATATGACGGATCAAAAATAATCACTTCGTCACCAGGCGAGATCAGCGCAGCTATTATAGAGTAGGTTGATTCCGTTGCTCCAGATGTAATTGTTATTTGTGTATCGGGATCGACCTGGCGTCCGTATGTTTTCAGGATCACTTCGGCTATTGACTTTCTAAGTGCAGGTGTACCGGGCATTGGAGCATACTGATTGTGTCCTGCGAGCATGTATTTATGCACCAGCGAGATTATTTTTTCATCGATCATGAAATCAGGGAAACCCTGCGACAGATTAATAGCCCCGTAGTCCAAAGCCAGTTTTGACATGACAGTAAAAATAGATGTACCCACATCGGGCAGGCGGGACTGCACTTTCATGATGAGATTATTGAGCCGAAGAGAGGAAAAGTATAAATGTTCGAACTAAGCAATAGGTATTTATTTCTTAAAGGTCTGTTTATTTCTTTAGTGGAGCCATTATCCGATATTCTGTATCAACCTTTCCCTTGGAAATATCAGCCAGCTTTCCTTTCAAAAGTCGCTTGCGCAGGGGAGTGAGATAGTCTACGAACATTTTTCCCTCGATATGATCGTATTCATGTTGTATGACCCTTGCTTTAAGACCATCATATTGTTCCTCCATAAGGTTCCAATCCTGGTCATAGTAACGGATGCGCACTTTTTCCAATCTGGAAATCTTTTCGCGTATGTTAGGAATGCTTAGGCAACCTTCCTCATACTCCCAGGGCGAACCATTTTCTTCCAGTATGATAGGGTTTATAAAAACTTTTTTGAATTCAGTCATTCCAGGCTCATCATCCAAAATTGTTCCATCAACAACAAACAGTCGAATGGATTTTCCTATTTGTGGCGCCGCCAGTCCAATGCCATTTGCATTGTGCATTGTTTCGAACATATCTTCAATCAACTGCTTAACATCCGTGCCCTTTTCTATCTCCGCGGCTTTCTGACGCAACACCGGGTCACCATACATTATTATAGGATAGATCATCCCCCAAAGTTAATTGTAATTTTAATTCAACTAGCTAGAAATCAACCAAAAATCAGACTAGATCGTGCGGAGAAAAGACTGAAGGATTATGGTTGCACTAATTTTATCAACGTTACCCTTTACCTGCCGGTCTTTCTTTTTCATACCTCCTTCTATCATTGCCTGCATTGCCATACGACTGGTAAATCGTTCATCGGCCAGGTGAATCCTTTTATCAGGGTAAATTTTTTTCAGCTCCTCAACAAATACTCTCACCAAGGGCGCTATCTCAGAATCTTCATTCTTCAAAGTTTTCGGCATTCCAACCACAAACTCATCCACAGTCTCCTTTTTCATATAGGCCGCCAGATAAGAGAGAAGCTCAATGGTCAGCACGGTATCGAGTGGGGTTGCGATAATACGCAAGGGATCGGTTACTGCAAGTCCCGTTCTTTTCTTTCCATAATCAAATGCCAGGATTCTTCCCATAAGACAAATCTCCCCCGAGTTCTCGGGGCGAAAAACAAATATAGAGGTTACTTTTTGTTATAGATGAGTTGGACCAATCCTGAAGGGTAACGGATCGAGTCGGCCAGTTCAAAAAGTTTCCTCGAACTGCTTTTCCCGAATAGTTGGATGCCGTCGCCCAGCACGATGGGGTGAACTGCTAACATCAGCACGTCGACAAGATCCCGCTCCAACAGCATCTGGGTTATTTCTGCTCCCCCGAACAACCAGATGTTTTTTCCGTTCTTACTTTTCAAGTCTTCAACGAAGGAAGAAACATTGTCCCGGACAAAGACAACATTAGGGTAAGGGCTTTCTCTTTCGGTCCTTGTTACCACATACTTCGTTAATTCAGGGTATGGTGATCCGTAGTCGAGTAGTAAACGGTACGATTTTCCTCCCATGATTGTTGAATCAACAGAATTCATGAACTCGGTCATGCCATAGTCTGCGTCGGTAAAACACCAATCATATTCTCCATTGGGCCCTGCAATTAAGCCATCCAGGCTAAGGGCAAGATTCAAAACTATTTTTCGCATAAATAGATACAACGAAAAATATTGTGGGGGAGATTCGTTGACAGTGCGTGAAATACGCCGTCGATCAATTGAACTTTGATTTTTCGAAAAAGGCAAGCTTCACCTTATTCTCCAGCATCATAGCTTTGGGGAAAAGGATTTCATTCTCAATTCTTGCGTGGGTGATCAAACTACTTTCGAAGGCCTTAAGCTCGTTGTACAACACCTTCACATGTAGAGGAGCATCTGCATTCAAACTATAATCCTTAGTGATGTTCCGGATTCCTTCCATTTCATCATCATGCGCCTCATGTCCCATTGCAAACTTTTGGACAGAGTTCTTTTCAAGAAGGTAAAAGAGTTTCGTTGGGATGTATCCGCTCTTTGATGTCTTCTCGAGCGCCAGTATAAAACTGAATAACGTATCCTCTTCTTCGTAAATATGCTCAATGAAGTCCTCGACGAACAGCGGAAAGACAATTTTCAGGTCCCGCTCTACCGATTCGAAATCCGGATGAATTGCCTTGAAACTTTCCACAAGTTTGGCGATGTATGGAAGCTTGTGTTTGATAAACAAAAAATGAGAATGCTTAAGGTATTCTATGATCAGGTCGATCGGATAAGACACAAGTGGCAACTCAGCCTCCCGCAAATAGGACGGTGATTCCATTTCGCGAATCACCTGGTCCACTTTCAGGCCACGCTGTTCGCATACTTGTTCCAGGGTTAGCGCAGAATATTCGTAAAAGCGTATGCCAAAATAATAAAGCACATAGGCGTGAACATAATTCTGGTCAACCAGTTCAGAAATGCGAGTATCTTTTAAGGTTACCTTACTCATGTGGTCTGTAAATATAGGGGAAAAATTGGGCTTGGTTAGGTTTTCCGGCGGGAAGAAACGTGGATTAAAGGTCAGCTTGCACCTGGCTAATTGGATACAAAAGTTGAGGGTAGCCCATCCGCCGGAAACCATAGTTCCTAAAGTCAGTGTTATTGACTTTGCCTGCCAACATTTATTTTAGCACTTCGTTATAGAATTATTCAATTTTACGCCATGAGTGAGTATCAGAATTCAAAATACCAGATCAGACTGCCCCTTGTACTATGTTTGGGGCTTGCCGCTGGAGTTTTCGTGGGAGCGAGCCTGAGCAACAAAAAGGGAACTGGTGACGTAGGCAAAGACGTTCAAAAGTTCAGAGATGTATTGACGCAAATACAAACTGAATATGTTGATACGGTCAATACGTCAATGCTGGTCGATGATGCAATTCAGCACATGCTCAACAAACTTGATCCGCATTCCGCCTATATCAGTGCAGCCGACAGGACCGCTGCCAACGAGGATTTACGGGGAAACTTCGATGGTATCGGGGTTGAGTTTAGCATTTTCAATGATACTATTGTTGTTGTCTCGGCGCTAAGCGGTGGACCATCAGAAGCACTTGGAATTCAGTCCGGCGACAAAATAATCAAGGTGGACGACAAGCTGCTTGCGGGTATTGGAGTTACTTCTCCTGATGTGATGAAAGCATTGAAAGGTCCAAAAGGCACTGAAGTAAGGGTCACAGTTCTTCGACGGGAAAAAGAGATCGAATATAAGATCGTCCGTGATAAGATTCCTCAATATTCGGTTGACGTGTCCTACATGGTAGACGATGAGATTGGTTACATAAAAGTTAATCGTTTCGCGGCCACTACGTTTGACGAGTTTCATGAGTCGTTACAAAAGCTGAAGGAAAAAGGGATGAAGAAGCTCGTGCTTGACCTTCAGGGCAATCCGGGCGGATACATGAACATGGCGATTGACATGGCGGATGATTTCCTCGATGCCGGTAAAAAGATTGTATTTACAAATGGAAAGGAAAAGAAATACAATTCGGATGCGTCCTCGACTGCACGTGGAGAATTTGAGAAGGGCGATCTGATCGTGTTAATGAATGAAGGAAGTGCTTCAGCGTCTGAAATACTTGCCGGCGCTCTTCAGGACAACGATCGCGCACTGATCGTGGGGCGGCGAAGCTTTGGAAAAGGACTTGTTCAATCGCCATTCGATCTCAGTGATGGTTCGGAACTCCGTCTTACTATCTCGCGCTACTATACACCTACTGGTCGATCCATTCAAAAACCTTATGAAGATGGTGATGAGTATTCAAGAGACATAATAAGTCGCTACAATCACGGCGAATTTTTTCATGCTGATAGCATTCACTTCAACGATTCTTTGAAATACACGACTCCGAATGGCCGGGCTGTGTATGGCGGTGGAGGAATAATGCCTGACTACTTTGTCCCCCTCGACACAACTCTGAATAGTCATTACCTCAATGAACTATATACCACATTCTCTATCCAGGAGTATACATTTAGTTATGCAGCAGATCATAAAGATCAGCTGATCGAGAAAGGCTTCGAAAATTTCTTTAAGACTTTTAAAGTAACCGATCAAATGCTCTCTGAGCTCGTAAGAGTAGGTGAGCGCAATAAGGTAAAACAAGATCGCAGAGAACTTGATCGTAGAAAGAAGTTATTTCAGGTACACGTGAAAGCGCAAATTGCACGTAAGCTGTGGAGCAATGAAGGATATTTCCAGGTGATTAATGACACCAACGAGGTATTTCTTCAAGCACTCAAACTGTTTGACCGAATACCGGCGGAACTTGACCGCACAAAGATGTAACTCGACTAAGAGACCAAAGATCCCGATGCTTCATACGTCGGGATTTTTTGTTTCTCAATTTTCAAGACCAGCATGAGTAAAATTAAATACCTATTCAGGAATGTTTAAATTTGACAAAGCCTGCGTTTATGTATTATCATCGTCTCGGCAATATTCCGCCTAAGCGTCATATTCAATTCCGGCAACCTGATGGAAGTTTGTACCGGGAAGAATTAGTAACGTCGGAGGGATTTTCTGGAATATATTCTACCCTGTATCACAAACATCCTCCCACTCGAGTAAAAAAAATCGACGAGCCGGTTAAGTACGGTTCAAAAAAAATCGAAACCTATAATCTTCGTCACACGCACCTGAATACATCGCGTGTACAGGCAACTGGAAAGGACTATTTGACGGCGCGAAAAGTCCTCCTTACTAACAGCGATTGCTCCATTTCCATTTGCAGCCCGTCGGAACGCAAGATGAATTTCTTTTATAAGAATGCGGAGGGAGATGAAGTGCTTTTTGTTCACGAAGGTAGCGGTTCCCTGATTTCGCCGTTGGGTAAAATTGAGTTCCGCCAGGGAGACTACCTTGTTATCCCTCGCACAATAATTTACAAGCTTGAGTTTAATGAAGGCCCGTTGCGTTTGTTGATCCTCGAGTCAGTATCACCCGTGGAAACAGTCAAACGATACAGAAATCAGCTCGGTCAGCTTCTCGAACATTCACCGTATTGCGAACGTGACATTCGGCCGCCGTTGGATTTATCGGCCGACGACAACAAAGGGGACTTCCTCGTTCAGATAAAGAAGCAAGGTTATCTTCACCAATACACTTACGAACACAGTCCGCTCGATCTAATTGGCTGGGACGGCTTCTTATGGCCGTACGCTTTTTCCATTCACGATTTTGAACCTATTACCGGACGAGTACATCAGCCCCCACCGGTACATCAGACTTTTCAAGGACATAATTTCGTTATCTGTTCTTTCGTTCCTCGACTGTTTGACTATCATCCGCTGGCGATTCCCGCACCCTATAATCACAGCAATATTGACAGCGATGAGGTATTGTACTACGCTGAAGGAAATTTCATGAGCAGGAAGGGTATTGAGCGCGGGTCATTCACGCTTCATCCTGGTGGTTTACCGCACGGACCGCATCCAGGAACTGCAGAAAAAAGTATCGGCGCGAAAGAAACGCATGAGCTGGCCGTAATGATAGATACTTTCAGACCTCTTCATCTGACTGAAGATGCACTTGAATTCGTCGACAGTAAATATCCGATGAGTTGGACAGAAAGCACAGGCGACTTCAACGAAATTAACACACCTTAACGATAGCACTGGTGGAAAATTTTTCAAGAGAAATTCAAATACGCTGGGCGGACATCGATCCAAACCGGCACTTACGTCATTCCGCTTATTATGATTATGGCGCAACTCTGAGGATGCTGTTCTTTAGCGAAAGCGGATTGACCACTGAAAAGCTGGAAGAGTTACAAATCGGGCCAATACTATTCAGGGAAGAGGCAATATTCAGACGAGAGATCAGATTGGAAGATAAAATAACAGTTGACGTCGCGTTACATTGCGCAACGGGAAATTACAGTCGCTGGAGCATCCGCCATACTTTTACTAAGTTCGACGGTAGCATCGCTGCGACAATCAACATTGATGCGGCATGGATAGACATCGTTAAAAGAAAACTTACAACACCGGGGGAGTTTATTCAGTCAATATTCGAAGGCTGTCCTAGAGCTGAAGGCTTCTTCTTCACAACCCCACAGAACAAAGTTTAAATTGCGGAAATGGATTTAGGATTGCCTGACGCCGGAAGCTTTTCGAGAATCCATCGTTCGATCACCCTGGGATAAAATTCATGTTCCAATTTCAGTACCTTCTGAGCGATATCTAATGGAGTATCCTCCTCCCCAATGACACACTCGGCCTGAAACAATATCCTCCCTTCATCGTAGTTTTCATTTACAAGGTGAATCGTCAGTCCGGTAGATTTATCCCCAGCATGCTTCACTGCTACATGGACTTTTTCACCGTACATGCCTTTGCCTCCGTATTTTGGAAGAAGGGCTGGATGGATGTTGATGATCTTGTCGGGGAAAGCGCGAATCAAATAGTCAGGAATAAGCCATAAAAATCCAGCGAGAACAATATGGGTAACATCTCGTTCTGAAAGCCAGCTTATCACCTTTTCAGGATCACTGAATTCAGTCTTGGTGAAAACAACGGTAGGAATATCAAAGTGCCTGGCTCGTTCCATTACGCGTGCTTGCGGATTATTTGTCAACAACAGAGTTACGGCGATGTGCGGATGATTTCGAAAGTACTTGAATATTTCTTCTGCATTACTTCCGCCGCCAGATGCTAACACCGCTACGATCGCTTTCTTGTTCATTAAGATTGTCAAATTATATATGCAGCCCCGATACTTATCGGGGGCAAAGAAAGGAAAGAAATTCGCGCCTACACAAACGCCATACTTAAAATTCCCAACAACATTATAATCTTGCAAAAAGTACTCAGATTCGAAAATTCCTTTTTCATGTCTGCTCGGAACAGCCTGAAAAGAAGCCATACCACAGGGACAAACAGGAAGATGAGATAATACTGAAAAGGCAACGCTTCGTACCAATAGTTAAGCACCAAGACGCTGATCGAAAAAAGGACAATGATTAAATATATTATTATTTTGGTCTTACGAATACCAAGCACAATCGGCAGCGTCTTACAGCCAAAGGTGTTATCCCCTTTAAGGTCCTCGATGTCTTTTATGATTTCTCTCACCAACGTCATAAAAAAGGCGAAGACAGCATAGATTATGACCAGGGAACTTTGTGTCCTGTAAAGAACATCCACTACATATATTGCCAATCCTGTTAACAGGGCGACCGTAATATTTCCGACAAAAGGGAGTCTCTTCAGGTTGTTTGAATAGAGCCAAAGCAAAAAAACAGAGAGGAGGTTGACAGCAGCCAGCCGCCAGGAAAGGTAAAAGCCAATTGAGATTCCTCCGATAGACAAAAGCACATGGAACAGAATGGCAAACCTGCGAGTAATACTTTTTCCAATAACTACTCTTTCGGGTTTATTGATGTAATCAATTTTTACATCATAATAGTCATTGATAATATAGCCTGCCGCAGCTATCAATACAGTTGATATCGAGAGCAGGAATAGCTTGTAATCGTAGATCGTTTCCTTGCCTATCAAAAAACCAGCAGTAAAATATTGCGCAAATCCAATAATCACGAGATTACCGAAACGCGTGAGCTTCAGCCAGGATTCTATAAAATCGCTCGAGATCTGCAGTGTTTGTCTCATAAAAGTCGACCCAAAAATAAGGAGAAGATTGCAGGAATGGTTCCTCATTTTGAGTGTTCGAGGGTATAAAAAAATCCGTGGCGTCCCGATACCCATCGGGACGACACGGATCAAAAAAAGCCAACTAACAACGATTAATTCTGGACCACAAGATTGTACGTTCTTCGGAAGGTAGTGATCACAATGATGTTGTCACATTCTCCGTCACCATAGTCAACAGTCCTCTTCCGGTCTTTGTATCCCCCTAATTTGGTCACCTCAACAACTCCGGCAATTCGCGCAAAATTTCCCTGCGCAGCACAAGACCAATCTGCAATAATGGGTTCGACAATTTCGTGCGTGAACGTTCTGCCTGTCGACCACCTTCCACTTACAGACCCGGTGATGCGATAGAGATTGTTGAAACGATTATCATCCCCTGCACCTGCAAGCCATTCTCTTATCCGGCTTCCGTTGAATACTACACGTTCGCCGTTCGGGAAGGTAATCGTCAGATCGATCAATCTTTTTGTGCACTGCAAATTACCCTGCGCGTTGATTGCTATATCGCGGAGCTCTATAGTACCACTCACACCTTTGTTGTTCACAAAATAGTCTTCGAAGGTTATGATACGGTTCGCAATGCTATCGCCAATCTCATGGCTGTAAGTAACGATTATCTTACCCCGACGTTCTCTGCCGTAAGGGCCTACACAACCATCTCCAAAGTCAATGATTATTCTTTTGTTTAGTGCATCATGTGTGATAACCGCACATAGATCAATTGCTACCCTGCCACCAGTGGCAGTAAGTTGCGTTTCGGCAAGCGCTGAAACCTCAAGCGCATCATCAGAAGCATCTTCACTTACCGATGCAGATTCAATGATTTGTTCTTCTTCCTGCTCAGTACCCTGTTCAAGGCCTTCTTCGCGTTGACAGGAGGCGAGCAAAGCAAGTATGAACAATAGTGATGAGATCGAATTAAAAATCCTTTTTTTCATGTGTTTGAAGTTTAAGTTCTGTTTAGTTTGATAAATCGGAACTCAGATACTTTGGCCAAGTCGAATTCAATAACATTCCAACGGAGGTCTGAACCTCCGGAACGTATTTCTCAATTCCCGAAAAACATCAATTAGATTAGATCGGAGGCGAAGGGTTTAATGGCCCGATGATTTTTTTTTCACCACGATGGAAGTAGCAATCAGGGATATGACGCCCGCCACTATTAATATGATAGTCTGCCAGGCATGGAAGATGAAAGTAAAGGCGACGGCATCGGTTTGATCAATCTGGTATAAAAAAACAAGTCCCTGTGGAACAAGCACATGGTAAGACCCTGTGCCACCAGGAAGCGGAGCGGCCATTGCGATCGACCCAATGGCAAAAAGACTCATAACGGCTTGAAAACCCAACACACTGGTGGCAGGAAAGGCCATCATAACGGCGAAGCTCATAAGAAAATATAACGCCCAGATTAATACAGAGTAAAAAATGAAAAGACCCTTATTCTCAAGCTTAAACACCGAAAGCATCCCTCCTTTGAAACCATGCCAGGTCTTGACAAAAAAATTATTTGCTCTTTTATTCTTTTTGACAAACCAATAAGAGAGCCCGAAGACACCTGCTACAATTGCAAGCACAAGGATCAAATTTTGAATTTTCGAATTTCCGTCACCCGAGTTAATTGGTAATGTATTTATGAATTCGATCAGTTTTTTTGACTCTACCAGAAATGAAAGAGCAACAAGTATGATAAGACAAATCACGTCTACTATCCTTTCGAGCACAACAGTGCCGAACGAGATCTCAACGGGTACCTTCTCAAGCTTATATAGATTGTAACATCGTGAAACTTCTCCTCCGCGGGGGATTACAAGATTTACCAGGTATCCGACCATAAGGGAAAGGAAGCTATTACTCAATGAGGTCTTTTGTCCTACCGGAACCAGAAGCATTTTCCAACGGATGGCCCGGACAAAATGACTCACAATACAAATAAAAGCCATCATGAATAACCATCCCTTGTCTGCAGCCTGCCAGGTCTGTACCAGATAGTCCCATTTGTTTCCGCCCTCGCCCACTTGCAATCCACGGAGGGAAAACCAGATTAGAACAAAGGTAACTGCTATGATTATGGCGTACTGAATAAAGACCTTATACCGTGAAGACACGCGTGTGATTCTGATTAAGAATTTTGGGTCAAGGTAGTTTATTATCGGGAGTGGGAAAAACGATGGTTGGCTTGAAGGCTTTTGCCTTTTCAAGCTTCATCGATGCGTAGGAAATAATAATCACAATATCGCCTACCTGAGCTTTACGTGCAGCTGGGCCGTTCAGGCAGACCATGCCCGATCCGCGGTCGCCTTTGATTACATAGGTCTCCAATCGTTCTCCATTGTTTATATTAACAACAGCCACTTTTTCGCCTTCAATCAGATTGGCAGCGTCCATAAGGTCTTCGTCGATTGTAATACTTCCAACGTAGTGCAGTTCCGCTTGCGTGATCCTGGCGCGATGAATCTTTGATTTTAAAACCTCTATTCTCAAGCTATCTGGATATTTAAATTGTCCAACCTTTTATCAAAGATCAATCCAAAAACATATTATCGATCAACCTGATATCGCCAGCGTAACCAGCGATACATAAAATGGGTAAAACTGCCTTATCAACGTTATTAAGAATAGTTAAGTTTTTGCTGTCCGCCAGCTCGAAGTACTCCAGTTTGATTTCCGGTTTACTGTTCACCATATCCGAGACTGCCTTTTTTACAGTTTCTAGCTCTGCGCCTGAGATCAAAGCATTCTTAGCCATGGTAAGCGCCTGGTGAAAGACAGAGGCATTGAACCGTTGCGCCTGGCTAAGTCTCAAATTCCTGGATGACATAGCCAATCCATCGGACTCCCTTAGTATCGGAACACTTTGGAGCTCGAAATTGAACTTCAGTTCACGAACCAGCTGTCGGATCACTGCGAATTGCTGCCAGTCTTTCTGACCGAAGTAGGCCCTGTCAGGCTGAATTATGTTGAACAATTTGGAGACAATTAGGGCCACACCGCTAAAATGGCCGGGGCGAAATTCACCTTCCATCACTTTATCGAGGTGCCCAAAATCAAATTTCATACGTGGCATGTCCTCGTACATTTCCTGGTCATCCGGGCTAAAAACGACGTCGCAGCCCGCTTTTTGTAGCATTTCCAGGTCTTTTTCGGGGGTCTTGGGATATTTCTGAAGGTCGTTTGGGTTATTGAACTGGGTGGGGTTCACGTAGATAGTCGCAACGGTGATGGCGTTTTGAGATTTTGAAGTATGAATCAAGGAAATATGTCCCTGGTGAAGTGCGCCCATTGTCGGAACCAAACCGATCGACTTGTCCGGCTTTCTCAGGCTGTCGAGGAAGGTCCTTAATGGGGCTATCTGCTTGAAAATCTCCATTTTACGCCAATTTGGCAAAGGGTCGCAAAGATATAGGGAAATGGGAAAATAAGTTGATCATGGGGGTATTTTTTTGTACTTTTGTGGCTCAATTTTCCACTGCAATTTAAATTCAATCAATATGTCAAAACTTCGAGTTCTTTATGTAGCCAGCGAGATCAATCCCTTCCTGCAAACCTCCGAAGTAGCGGACTTTGTGCGCAAACTTCCACAGGCAATGCAAGAAAAAGGAATGGAGATCAGAATTCTGGTACCGAGATTTGGGATTATCAATGAGAGAAAGAATCGGTTACATGAAGTCGTGAGGCTGTCGGGGATTAATATTTCTGTTGGCGACGAGGAAAAGCCTTTGATCATCAAGGTTGCCTCAATTCCTAATGCCAAGCTGCAGGTATATTTTATTGACAATGAAGACTATTTCCATCGCAAGTCTGTTTTCCACGATAAGGAGAACAACTTCTATGAGGATAACGACGAGCGTGCGATCTTCTTTTGCAAAGGCGTAATTGAAACCGTCCGCAAATTAGGATGGGCACCAGACGTCGTTCATTGCAATGATTGGATCACAAGCTTTATTCCATTGTATCTGAAAACCACGTACAAGAACGATCCTTTGTTCAAAAACGCGAAAACAGTTTTCACCATCTACAATAATTCCTTCAGCCATAAGTTTAAAGGAGATATTATGGACAAGGTCAAGATGATTGACATTGAAGATAATATGCTTGGCAACCTCAAGTCCGCGGACTTCGAAGGATTTATCAAGTTGGGCATGGAATTCTCCGACGCGGTAATAGTTGCCGGCGAAAACAAAAAGTTGGAGAACTTGTTCAAGAAGAACAAGGAAAAGAAAGTTGAAACCTTTGATAATGACGAAAACTCAACAGAATCGTACTTCAATCTCTATAATGAACTTGTGGGTTAACCGCATAGGGCGACTGGCATTATTTGCAGTCGCCCTATTTTTTTTCTCCTGTGAAGACGAAACCAGCACCCTCGGATATAAAAATCCAAACAGTAAATTCAAAGTATCCTACGTTGAGATCCCAATAGAAAGCAGCGTTTTGCTGCGTGACTCGCTGCGTACTACCAACTTTACGTACCAGGGCGAGCCAAACAGATTTCTGGTTGGCAGTCACACCGACCCCGTGTTTGGAAAAATCTCTGCCGCCACTATCACGCAATACTTTGCAAGAAATCCAGAATTCAAAGTGAGTGCTACGGCGGTTTACGACTCCGTCACGTTGGAACTCCAGTTTGATCTTTATCATTATGGATCCATGACGGCTTCTCCTCAAACTATTTCCGTCTATGAGCTGGATGACTCACTTCAAATCTCAACTGCGAAATATTACTTCAACAACAGCGAAGTTGCACACTCCACAGTTATCGGTTCAACAAGTTTTACCATAGACCCTGTCGAGTTTGACGAATTTGCGGTAAGTGATACCGTCCCTGTGGTTTCCCTGACTATGCCTCTGGCTTCCGACTTTGGCAAACGCATTTTCGACGCCAATGTTAGCTATCGCGATGATGTAGATAAAACGTTTGGCACCTACTGGAAATTTATACAGGAGTTTAAAGGAATTGCCGTAGAGTCAGATGTTGCTGATAAAATTCTAGGACTTAATCCCCTGGGAAATTCCAGGATCATCGTACATTATCACGATGCCACTGAAGACAGTCTTTTTTTTGATTTGACCTTC
>Ga0193738_1000125_pt1 | contig 48778 bp, 45 predicted proteins | sample L2a1metaG_FD_144927 | JGI IMG/M metagenome (GOLD analysis project Ga0193738, IMG submission 144927) | Soil microbial communities from a riparian zone of the East river system, Colorado, United States - L2a1 | ecosystem: Environmental > Terrestrial > Soil > Riparian zone | place: USA: East River... | reverse complement strand
GTTATGGTTTCCTTCGTTCTTCTGATTATAATTATTTGTCATCACCGGATGATGTATATGTTTCTCCTTCGCAAATAAAATTGTTTGGCTTAAAAACAGGTGATACTGTTTATGGAGCTGTTCGTCCTCCGAAAGAAGGTGAAAAATATTTTGCCTTGTTGAAAGTGGATACGATCAATAATAAAAAACCAGAAGAGGTTCGCGACCGTGTTCCTTTTGATTATCTCACACCACTTTTTCCATTTGAAAAATTAAACTTGTTTGATGGGGCAGATAATTATTCAACAAGAATAATGGATCTGTTTACTCCTATTGGTAAAGGACAACGTGGATTGATAGTGGCGCAACCAAAAACAGGTAAGACGATGTTATTGAAAGCAGTTGCTAATGCAATTGCAAAAAATCATCCTGAATGTTATTTGATGGTTGTGTTGGTTGATGAAAGACCTGAAGAGGTAACCGATATGGAACGTAGTGTAAAAGCAGAAGTGATCGCTTCTACTTTTGATGAGCCCGCTGAGAAACACGTTAAGGTTTCTACAATGGCTTTGCAAAAAGCAAAACGTTTGGTTGAATGCGGTCATGATGTGGTGATACTGCTTGATTCTATTACACGTCTTGCCCGTGCACATAATACTGTTGCTCCTGCATCTGGTAAGGTTTTATCAGGTGGTGTGGAAGCAAATGCAATGCAAAAACCAAAACAGTTTTTTGGTGCTGCCAGGAAAATTGAATTTGGTGGATCGCTTACGATCATTGCAACTGCACTTGTTGATACAGGAAGTAAAATGGATGAGGTGATCTTTGAAGAGTTCAAAGGAACGGGCAATATGGAGCTTCAACTTGAAAGAAGATTGTCTAACAGGAGGATTTATCCGGCAATTGATCTTGTTTCATCTTCGACTCGTCGTGATGACCTGTTGTTAGAAAGAGAGGTGCTGCAACGTATGAACCTGCTGCGTGTTTTCCTTACCGATATGAATGTTGAAGAAGCAATGAATGAATTATTAAAGCGAATGAGAGGTACTAAAGATAATTCTGAGTTTTTGGCGAGCATGAACGGTTAGAACCACGATCAACGTGATTTTATTAGATTATTAGGATATTTGAGTTCGTCACCATGACGGACTCTTTTTTTATCAGTTATTTTATTAATTTTCCTCCCGATCTCTTTTGACCATTTTACCCCTTGTCCTTGGCCATTGAAAAGATAAATATTGAATACTTTCTCGAGCTATCGAAGCATTATACAGTAATTGATGTTCGAAGTCCGGCTGAATATAATCATGCCCATATTCCCGGTGCATACAGTTTACCATTATTTACTGATGAAGAAAGAGCAATTGTAGGAACAGCCTACAAGCAAGAGAGCCGTGAGAATGCGATCAAACATGGACTTGATTTTTTTGGACCGAAGATGAAAAAAATGGTTGAAGAAGTTGAGTCATTAGTTCAGAGTCGTGAGTCGGAGGTCAAAGACCCTGAACTCAAAACTCCAAATCCTAAAAATATTTGTATTTATTGTTGGAGAGGGGGAATGCGCAGCGGAGCTGTTAGCTGGCTACTTGATGTATATGGGTTTAAAGTGCATACCCTTATTGGTGGTTATAAGAAATTCAGAGCCCGGGTCCTTGATACTTTCAAACTTCCTTTTGATCTAAAAATTCTTGGTGGCTATACCGGGGCGGGCAAAACAGAAGTGATCAAAGAATTAGAAAGAGCAGGGGAACATGTGATCGATCTTGAAGATATTGCCAAACATAAAGGCTCCGCATTTGGAAATATTGGAATGCCTGCTCAACCGACGCAAGAAATGTTTGAAAATATATTGAGCATCCGGCTACGAACCCTGCGATATGAGTCAAACAATAACACCAATTCAAATCCGCAATTAATTATTGATCATTCGCCGATCTGGTTGGAAGACGAAAGTCAGCGAATTGGTCTTATTAATATTCCCAATGACCTATGGCATATTATGCGTCGGTCACCCATTTACTTCCTGGAAATTCCTTTTGAAGAAAGACTTAAGCACATTGTTGAGGAGTATGGCTGTTTCGATAAAGAAAAAATGATCGATGCGATCTTGAGAATAAAGGAAAGATTGGGTGGTCTTGAAGCTAAAAAGGCAATTGAGTTTTTAAATGAGGATAATACACTAGAAAGTTTCCGCATTTTGCTGAAATATTACGATAAATGGTACACAAAGGGCCTGCACAATCGGGAGTACATAATTTCGTTATTACATATAGTAAACTGTAATTCCGTTACTCCTGAAAATGCAAAAAAACTAGTCCAACAGCCTGTGTATCATGAAAAATCTTAACCTATTCCTGCTTATTTTTTTCATCCCTTGTCTTGGTTTTGCTCAATCTTTAAACGGTGTTTATACCGGTGTTCTGTCAAATGACAGTACAACGATACGCAGGGACCAGTCTTTTGAAATGGCCCTGACCGAATATAATGGCAAAGTATATGGCTATGCATATTCAACTTTCATTATAAACGATACTCTTTATTACATTGTAAAAAGAGTAAAAGGAAAAGTTACTGGCGATATCTGTGAAGTGGAAGACGATGAAGTGATCACTCACAACTTTCCTAATAAACCCGAGAAAAAGGTTTTTGTATCTTATACATTAAGAAGAAATATTTCTGAGAATGTATGGACACTGGATGGCAACTGGAAAACAAATCTTACAAAAAAATATTATGCTATCTCAGGTAAAGTGGATACTAAAGAAGAAAAAGACTTGAGTAAATCAAAACTGTATGAACATCTTGGGGATCTTGATCTGCAAAAAACTCTTGCATTAAACAAACCGAAAGAAAAAACTCCTGAAAAAAAACCAGTAAAGCCTAAAGAGGATAAGAATGATGTGGCTAAAAATACAGTAAAGAAAGAGGAGAAAAAGAATACTCCACCAACTGAAACAAAACCCGTCGGGAAGAATACTGATCTAACTGTTATTTCAACCACTTCGACTACTGTAAACAATCAACCTAATCAAGTTGAAAAGAAAGATGCTGGTGTGGCAAGCACAAATACTGTTGAGAAAAAACCTGAAGTTAATACTGTAAAAATAGAGACCAAACTTCCGGATAATAAAACAACTACTGCTGCTGTAAACAACCAACCGAACCAGGTTGAAAAGAAAGATGTTGGTGTAGCAAATACAAATACTGTCGAGAAAAAACCTGAAACCAACACTGTAAAAACAGAGACTAAACTTCCGGATAATAAAACAACTACTGCTGCTGTAAACAACCAACCGAACCAGGTTGAAAAGAAAGATGTTGGTGTAGCAAGTACAACTACTGGTGAGAAAAAACCTGAAACCAACACTGTAAAAACAGAGACTAAGATCCCGGATAATAAAACAACTTCTACCGCCATTAGTAACCAAACCGATCCTAATGAAAAGAAAAATGTTGTTGCTACTAATTCAACCACGGTTGATAAGAAACCAGAAGTACCTGTTGTTAAACAGGAAACCAAACTTCCCGATAACAAACCTGTTGTTGCCGTTAATAATCAGCAGAATCAAAACGAAAAGAAAGATGTAGCAGCAACTGATAAAAAATTGACAGAGAATAAAGCCGATGGACAATATGAATTCCAGGAGCTAAGAAGTAGAAGAAAATTGAAACCCGCCGCTACTTTAGTTGATGGAAGAGAATCTATTCCCTCAGAGACAATTTATTTTAAATCCGATAGCCTGTCGATCGCTTTATATGATAACGGAGAGGTGGATGGTGATACGGTGAGTGTAATTATTAATGACGAAATGTTCATAGAAAAGCAAGGATTGAGATCTACGGCTTTCAGAAAAACATTTTATGTTCCTCAAACCGATAGCGATTCCCTGCTTGTAGTATTGTTTGCAAATAATCTTGGAAAATATCCTCCCAATACCGGTCTGTTACAAATAAAAGATGGTGAAGAGATCTTTTATGTTCGTTTCAAAGCCGATCTAAGCAAGAATGCGGCAATAGTCTTGCGCAGAAAATACAAATAATAAATCCCGTCTATACCCGAGATTTGCGGAATGATTGAACAAAAAGATCCCGCCGCTAATCCTTCTTTAGAGAATGAAGGTATCCGGCTTACGCAATATTCTCATGGCGCCGGCTGCGGTTGTAAGATCGCTCCGAAAGTGCTGGATGAAATTTTAAAAACTAATATTTCAGTCCCTGATAATAAAAACCTTCTTGTTGGTAACAGCAGTAAGGATGATGCCGCTGTTTACGATCTCGAAAATGGCATGGCATTAATTTCCACTACAGATTTCTTTATGCCGATCGTTGATGATGCTTTTGATTTCGGAAGAATTGCCGCTGCTAATTCTATCAGTGATGTATATGCTATGGGCGGAAAACCACTTCTTGCAATTGCTGTTCTCGGCTGGCCAGTTGAAAAGCTTCCTGTTGAACTTGCACAAAAGATCATTGATGGAGGAAGAACGATCTGCAATGAAGCGGGAATTCCTTTGGCCGGCGGACACAGCATTGATTCACCAGAGCCCATTTTTGGTTTGGCAGTTACGGGTATTGTCAATAAAGAAAACCTGAAAAAAAATAATACCGCCGAAGAAGGTGATCTTATCTTTCTTACAAAACCCCTGGGCGTTGGCATTTTATCTACTGCTCAAAAAAGACAGCTGTTACAGGAAGAATTTCTTCAAGTAATGGTGAAGCAAATGACAAGCTTGAATAAGATCGGCGAAGAGCTAGGAAAAATAAAAGGTGTAAACGCAATGACGGATGTGACAGGATTTGGTTTGCTTGGACATTTAATAGAAATGGCAGAAAGCAGCGGGGTAAGCGCAGAAATTATTTATAATAAAATTCCTGTTGTAGATGGCGTAAAAGATTTTATTAAACGAAGAATTTTTCCTGATGCTACCACAAGGAACTGGAATAGTTATCATGATAAAGTGAGATTTGAAAAAGGAGTAGACGTAATGGAAGCATTTACCTTATTACCAGACCCGCAAACAAATGGCGGATTGCTGATCAGTGTAAAAGAAAATGCGAAGGATGAAGTGATCGGTTTATTTAAGAAAGGGGGATTGGAAAAATTTATTGAGCCAATAGGTAAATTTATTTCGAAAGGGGAGAAGATGATAGAAGTAAAGAAATAGCCATGCAAATACAGGACAAGCCACAGATCATTTTAGCATTGAATGAAAATATAGATGCATTCAATAATTACATTGCTCCTTTAACGAAAGAACAATTTGAAGCTTCGTCGGGAGGCAAATGGAGTGCAGGCCAAAATCTTGATCATCTTATTCGTTCCATTAAACCGTTGCAGCTTGCTTATGGATTACCAAAGTTTGCTTTGCGGATTCTGTTCGGGAAAACCAATCGCCCATCAAAAACCTATGATGAACTGGTGGCAAAATATAAAGCTAAGCTTGCCGCAGGCGGTCGTGCAAGCGGTCCATTTATTCCACCATTTATTAGTTTTGAAAAGAAGGATGAATTGATAAAAAAGTATACTGAGCAAAAGCAAAAACTGATCTTGAAAATTGAAAAGCAAAACGAAAAAGATCTTGATGTTTATATCCTGCCACATCCTTTATTAGGAAAAGTAACTTTGAGAGAGATGCTATACTTTACTATTCATCATAATGAGCATCATTTGGAGACTGTGAGAAGTCGTACTGCATAAAGCAAACCAGCCCAACATAAATACGAAGTTTTTGCAATTGGATTTCAAATGGTTGGGTTTTTAAACAGGATGAAAACTTCTTATATTTATGTTTTGCCCGTCATTATAAACGACTCCTGCTATGGATTGGGACTGGGACAGATTAGAATCAATACTTCTCGACCAAATAAAACGCAAACCATCGTTCATTTCAGGTTTCTATGAAATAAAAAAGCTATTAGCCGATCATTCGTTGACAGAAGTTGTCGATAATGTAGAAGAAGGGCGATTACAAACAGAGTTTAATGATTGGTTCAATGAAATTCTTACAGATCAACTTCCAAAAAAAGTTAAATCACTTTACTTCGGTCTATTTTCAATGATTGACCCCGACAACGAAGATGAGGAAATAACAACTATTTATTTCTGCGGTTCTACCTCGACACCTCAAGACGATGACGACTGGGCTTGTTGGACTGATGATTCGTATCTGCCAGACAACAGGTATTTAGTTCTTAGTGATTTTATGGTCATTGATCAAAATATTAAATTAAATCCCCACATCGAAGGCGACTTAAATGTTTTGATTTTTCATGGGTTGCTAGACTTATTAATTTTAAACTCACTTGAGCAAATAAAAAATTCATTAACCGCTACTCGTAAATCATTATATCTTGGATCGGGTTTCGATGGAGGAGATATAGTCATCATGGGTAAATTGACAAAGTCCGGACTTGTATAACGGCAGGTAACAGCCGATACATCACTAACTTCAATGCAGCTGGTCATTTCTTCTCATACTTTGAAGCATAAAAAAGAAGATTGGTATTGATCGCAAGGGAAAACTGGTGTTTGCCAATTTTTGAAAGAGGATATTTGTTGGTAGAAAAATTGTATCCGTAAAATAAATTGGCGAGACCGATCCCCAAACCAATCTTTGGAGTGATCATTACATCTTCATTATCTCCATTGCTGAGATACTTAGCTTCAATTCCCCCGGCTCCCCCGTTATTGACTATTTCATAGCCAGCCTTTATCCCATACACTCCTTTTTCTTCTGAAGATCCGGGCACCCATTCGAAAGCAGAATAAATAGTATAAACTATGAACCCGTGCCTTTCTTCATATATGTATTTCTGCAAAGAGAAACCAACTTCGGTAAAAAATGACTTTTGTACACCAATGGCAACCCGCGGCGCTATATGAAATTTTTTCCAGGATGCAGGTGCATCATGTTTTGTTGTGTCAGCTTCTTGTCCATTTGAAATAAAGAATACCAGGAAAAAAGAAACGAAGACCAGGGTTTGCTTCATATCATCTGCAATAAACGGGGAATAAAAATATTAGTTACACATGGCCGTGTTATTTCTTTTCTAAAAAGATCTCCGCTATCATACATCGTACGCTACCTCCTTCTGTTTTTTCAATAACAGGAATTGGTATTGGTAATAATTGGCTTCTTGCAGCCAGTTCTTCTTTTTGCTCTTCATTCAACGAGTCGAAAGCGGTTTGACTCATCAATAAAAACTTTTCACCTTTACCATTCTTTACCTGCAACATATTGCCTGCAAAAGAATGCATTTGATCTTTTGTGATCCTTATCACTTCATGGCCGGAGCTTTCCAATAATTGTCTTACCGCTATCAGCTCCCATTCTTCTTCAATTGCCTCTTCGCACAGGATCGCAAAGTTCTCGCCCAGCGTCATCATAACATTGGTATGATACACAGGATGCCCATCGTTGTCTACTGCAAAAAAAATGATCGCCCTGTATTTGTTTGCATTGGCAAATTTCTCCAGCACTGAAACATCTGTTCTTGGTGAATAGCAGGTATAGATCACTTTGTTCTCATGATCCATCACCATGCTGCCTGTTCCTTCCAAAAATTTCCCTTCCACTTCAAATTCACTCCAATCCTGCAGATCTTTTACCACAAACTTTTCGGCAAGCATTTTTAAAATATCATCTCTCTTCTCGGAGCGACGATTGGGTGCATATATTGGAAAAACAGAGATAACCCCTTCGGGTGAAGTGCTCAACCAGTTATTCGGGAAAGCTGCTGAAGGTTTTACAGGAGTTGGTGTATCATCAATGACCAAAACATTTATTTCATGCTGCCGTAACAGTTCAACCATGTTGTCAAACTCTTTCAGCGCTGCTTGCTGAATAGATCGGGGATCTTTTTTTGTATCGGTTGATTGAAAAAAGTTGTTTGCAGCAGTTTCTTCGTTTGTCCCGAATGAAACAGGGCGGATCATGAGTAGTGTGTCAGTGATTTGCATTTACTTATTAAAAATAAGTAAATGCAAACTATTAACTGAGTAGTGCGTCGATCTTCTTTGCTAAATCCCTGTCTTTATCGGTTACAGTATTTCCAGCACTGTGGGTATTCAGGGATATCTCAACCGCATTCCAGGTATTGGTCCAGGTAGGATGATGATCCATTTTTTCTGCTTCAATAGCGACTCTGGTCATAAATGCAAACGCTTCACTGAAATTTTTAAAAGTAAATTTCTTGTATAGTTTGTTATCGGCTTCTTTCCACATAATATTGGGTTTGTTATTTAAAATACGAGATGTTCTTTATGCTTTATTTTTTCATTCGTCAGTTCCATTACTAACTGCACTCCGTTAAGCGATCGAATGTTCTCTGTTTGCTGCTGCAGCATTTCATCTGTAACTATATCCCCCTTCATCAGCCACAAAAAATCGAGGTGCTTGAATTCGGGTAAAAGGTATTCGCCATCATATTGGTTATTATAAATATAATGCTCCAGCGCAGTCGAGGGTTCATGATACTCATACAAGCCAAAAAAATAATTCCTTTTCTTTTTCTTTAGCTGGATCTCGATATCATGGTTCACCCGAAAATCAACCCCGAGCATATTGTTTAGTCGCCAGCAAAACTGGTAATCCTTCATTGGCGCCATAATTCCAAGCAGACGGGTATCTTCAAAAAAACCATCGGTAATATCCTGTGTATCTAAAACAAGTTTATTGCTCATGGTGGCTTTGGTTTCTGTTTTAAATTTAAAACTGAACCTCTGTTTCCAATTCTTCGTTCCCTCTTTTGAATTTCACTTTTGCTTTGTCTCCCTTTTGAAATTTTCCAAGCATTTGCATATAGCTGTCCATCGAGCTGATATTGTGATCACCAACCTTAAGAATAATATCGCCAGCCTTCAATCCTGCTTTTTGCGCTGGTCTTCCATCAGTCACTCCATCACAACGTAATCCTGCACCAGAATAGGTATAATCTGGCATTACTCCCATTGTTACGCTGCCACTGCGCAAGGAAGAAGTAGTTTGTGTTTCTCTTGTTTTTGTAAATGCCAGCTTTTGATCTGCCGAAGTTGGAGAAAGAACAATGCCGCTGATATAGTTGATGATCTTTGTTTCGCCGATATAATTTATTTTATCAGCATCGTCGCCCGGCTTATGATAATCTGTATGCAGGCCTGTAAAGAAAAATAAAACAGGAATGTCTTTGCGGTAAAAAGATGTATGATCACTTGGACCCGTGCCGCTACTATCGATCCTGATCACAAAAGGATTTTTTTTATTGTTAGGATCGACCAAAGTACTCCATTGCGGTGAAGTGCCATAACCACCGATCGTTACTGTCTGGCTGCTGTCGTTCAGTCTTCCCACCATATCCATATTGATCATGTAATTGACTTTAGTGAAATCGATGGTCGGGTGTTCTGTAAAAAATTTCGAGCCATTTAATCCAAGCTCTTCAGCAGAAAATGCAATAAACAGGTAGTTGTTATTTTTCTGTTTTGTATTTTTTAGAATTCTTGCCAGTTCGATCAATGCGGCTGTACCACTTGCATTGTCATCAGCGCCATTGTGAATTGCTTTTTCTCCTGTACGCAACATAGAATTGTTGTCTTCGCCATAGCCCAGATGATCGTAATGTGCGCCGAGTACAACTGTTCTTGCTGCTCCATTATCTAAATATCCAATTATATTCCGGCCGGTTCTTTTCTTTTCACCAACATCCACTTTAAATTTAATATCAAGTGTTGCTGTTTGATCGGTGAAATATTTTTTTGCTGCATCTTTAGTAACAAACAAAACCGGCACTTCCAATTTTTCTGTTCTGTCTTTGCTGTCAAACTTCAGCTTATCATCAATAGATGAAGAGTTATAAAGTATAACTGCTGATGCGCCACGGCTCTTTGCTTTTTTTGCATTGTTGCGGATATACTCATTCAAATCGAAATGCGGATTACCCTTATTTTCCTCTAAGGTTTCTTTCAGATCGTAGAACCAGGGCATTTCAGCTTCCTGCACAGCAATGGATGGCAATGCTTCAATACTTATATTTTGAGAAAATGGAAATGGGAAAAAATCTTTGTCAACAGCAAGATTGTTCTCATTGATGATAAAATGCGTGGCTTTATTTATTTGTTTACCATCATAAATTTCAAATGGCTGATAAAATCCTTCGCTGCCTTTCGGTTGTAAACCCGCTAACTGGAATTTTTGACTGATATATTCTCCTGCCAGTTTTTCTCCATCAGTACCGGCTCTTCTTCCTTCAAGCTTATCGTTAGCAAGATAGCTGATATGTGCTTGCAGGTTCGTTACTGTTGTATTGTCTGCTTTACTTAGTTTGGGAAATTTCTTTTTTTGACCAAATGAAATTTGAACAAGAAAAAAAGAAAGAAAAAAACACACCACACGGATGCTATTCATAGTAATTTGAAATTAGTTGGTGCAAAGTTATTAAATACCCTCATCCCAAAAGGGGTGTTTAAGAAATCTTACAATAAAATGGTGTTATAAACTTCGGTGCAATTGCTCAATGAAGAATAAGAAGATGAACGGAGCGTCGCAACAGATGCTTAATAGTAGCACCAAAGCTGGCCACATGACCAAAATCACCCTTCAAAAACCTGATTTCGTAAATCTCAACGAGGTATAACTTATACATTTGTGGGTTACGGTGGGCGGAAAAAAATTACATATCGGTTTAGTGGGCAATCCCAATAGCGGCAAGAGTTCGTTGTTTAACTGCCTGACCGGTTTAAATCAAAAAGTTGGCAATTTTCCTGGCGTAACTGTTGAATTAAAAGTTGGTGATGCAAAAATTGATGATAACCTGTGGGCTGAATTTATTGACCTGCCGGGAACTTATAGCCTTTATCCGCGCCGGCATGATGAACAAGTAACATATGATGTTTTATTAAATGAGGAGCACGAAGAACATCCGGATATATTGGTGGTGATCGTTGATGCATCGAATTTGAAAAGAAATTTATTGTTTGCTTCGCAGATCATTGACTTAAAGATCCCCACCGTTATTGCGTTAACAATGATGGACCTTGCCCGGAAAAAAGGAGTAGAAATAGATGTGGCAGGATTGGAAAGAGAATTAGGCGTGGCTGTGATCCCAATTAATCCGAGAAAAAACAAAGGAATTTCTCAATTAAAAAAAACGCTGTCGCAGATAACAACTTCGCTTACTCCAACTAACATAAGAAATTTTGTACCCGATGCATTATGGGGAAGAGGAACAGTGCAGGCAATAAAAGAGCAGCTCCCCCAATTAAGCGATTACAAAGCCTTACATCTTGCGTTCAACTATAAAGAGCTTGGCATTAATTCTTCTGTAAAAAAGATAATTGAGAATTCAATAAAAGATATTCCATTAAACAAAACATTATCGCAGGCCGAGGAAATAACAGAGCGTTATGCACGCATTAAAACGATCATGCACCAAACAGTGGTGGAACCTGATCCCCTGCAAAGAACTTTGTTTACTGACAAGCTTGACAACGTTCTTCTTCATAGGCGCTGGGGTTATTTGATCTTGCTGGCGGTTTTGTTTTTACTTTTTCAAAGTGTGTTTTTGATAGCGCAATACCCAATGGATTGGATCGAGCTGGGTTTTGCAAAATTGGGCTCTGGCTTATCGAATGCACTGCCTGAAGCATGGTGGAGTGATCTTCTTATAAACGGAGTAGTGGCAGGATTAAGCGGAATTCTTGTTTTTGTGCCGCAGATCATGATATTGTTTGGCCTGATCACTATACTTGAAGACAGCGGTTATATGGCACGGATCAGCTTTCTTTCTGATCGTTTGATGCGAAGTGTAGGGCTGAATGGAAAAAGTGTGATGCCAATGATCAGCGGGTTTGCTTGTGCGGTGCCGGCGATCATGAGTGCAAGAAGTATTGAAAATAAAAAAGAGAGATTATTGACGATCCTGATAACGCCGCTAATGAGTTGTTCGGCAAGGTTGCCGGTTTTCACAATTTTGATCGGGCTGGTTATTCCTAATAATTATCTGCTGGGTTTTTTGAGTGTCCAGGGTTTGGTGATGATGGGCCTTTATTTACTTGGATTAGTAATGGCGCTGGTTGTTGCATCTATTGCCCGGTGGTTTATTAAATCAAAAGAAAGAAGTTTTTTTATACTTGAATTGCCTACTTATCGATCACCACGCTGGGGTAATGTGGTACAAACGATGATCAATAAGGCGAAGATCTTTGTGTTTGATGCTGGTAAGGTTATTATGATAATTAGTTTAATTCTTTGGGGATTGAGTTCATTTGGCCCGGGTGATAGAATGAAATATGTGACGCAACATTATGAGCTGCTGAAGCAACAACCTAATGCAAATACAGAAGAATTAGAAAAGGAATATGGTACAGCCAAACTGGAAAATTCTTATGCTGGTATTTTGGGAAAATCAATTGAGCCGGTAATTGAGCCATTGGGTTATGATTGGAAGATCGGTATTGCTCTTATTACTTCATTTGCAGCCAGAGAAGTTTTTGTAGGCACAATGGCAACCCTCTATAGCGTTGGCGACCAGGATGAAAATGCTTTGCGATTGCGTGATAAAATGAAAGCCGCAAAAAAAGAAGATGGCACTCCTGTTTATACACTTGCCTCTGGTTTATCGCTAATGATCTTTTATGTATTTGCCATGCAATGCATGAGTACGTTAGCCGTGGTAAAACGTGAAACAAAAACCTGGAAGTGGCCGATCATTCAGCTTATTTATATGACGGCGTTGGCTTATGTGATGAGCTTAATAGTTTTTCAGCTATTTAAGTAATGCTATTTCGCTGGTGGCTCCCATTTGTCTTTTGGTTCAAAATAATTCCACAGCATCAATGAGATTTTTCTTGCCATCGTCCATGCTTCATTATTGTGATTCCATTGAGTGTCCTTATTATTTTTTGTAAAAATGCAAAAGATGTAAGGGTTGTTCGGAGCGTTAACCAGCAACACCTCGCTGCGAACGGCATTTACACAACCATTTTTGCTGAATACTTCAATGTAGGGTGGTATTTGAGAGATCGCTTCATTCAGATCCCAATAATTTCTTCCAAGAGACCGCATCATACGATCGCAGGCTGCAGCAGAAAAAATTTCATTGCGATAAATTTTTTCAAAGATGACCCCCATTTCCTTTGGAGTTGTTTGTCCCCAACCATATTGTGTTCTGTTGTTTTCTCTTCCCGGTGTTCTTGAATTTACTCTTGTATAAACCAATCCCAAGCTATCGAGTATCTCATTTATTCTTGTTCCTTTTCCTGCCAAACTTTGCAGCCATAAGCTTGCTGTGTTATCGCTTGTTGTAAGCATCAGCATCATTACTTTCTTAAGTATGATCTTTTCATCATTCTTAAATGATCCAAGAATATCTGACCCCTCATATAACAATGAATCTTTATAAACGATCGTTGAGTCATAACCCAATTCACCTTTCTGGATCTTATCCATTACACCGATAAGTATTGGCACTTTCACAATGCTTGCTGTAGGGAAAACAGTATCAGCATTTATTGAGACCGTTTTTCCTGTACGAAGATTCTTTATATAAATACCTATATCGCCGTTGAATCCTTGTATTGCTTCTTCGAGTTTATCTTGAAGCTTGCTGTCAATTTTTTGCGCAAATGAAAATGCTATGCCGTGAAGGCAAAGAGACAATAAAAACAATTTTTTCATTATCAAAATGGCTTCTTAGTTTGAGAGGATTGATTAGTAGTCGCAGGCATGTTCATATAATCAAAAACAATATTGCAAAAAGCCTTGATCCCTGTTTTCATTCCGCTTTCATCAATCCAGAAATCCGGAGTATGATGTGGGAAAACTTTTGATGGGTCTATTCCTTTTTGTTTTCCTCCAATAAAAAAGAAAAGGGATGGAACCTTTGCGGCAAAAAAAGAAAAATCTTCTCCACCGGTTACGGGTGGTACTTCGGCAACATTCTCTTCTCCTGCCGCTTTTACAAAGCTTGGCAACATTTGTTTTGTTAATGATGGGTTATTGTAGGTAACAAGTGTTTTTCTATCTATAATTGTTTCAGCGGTTGCTCCAGATGCTTCTGCAATTTTTGAGGCTTTAAGAATTATCTTATCATGAATGAAATTCTGTACTCCGGTATCAAGGGTCCTGATAGTCCCTACCATCGTTATTTCTTCAGGAATTATATTGGCCCTTACACCTCCATTTATAGTGCTTACAGAAACAACTGCGGGGTGTTTTGTAATATCAATTTGGCGACTTACAATTGTTTGAAGGCCGTTAATGATCTGTGCAGCTACTGTAACCGGGTCAATGCCGGCCCAGGGTTGTGAACCATGCGTTTGTTTCCCCTTTATTTTTATGGTAAACCAATCAGAAGCGGCCATGATACCACCACTTCGATAATGTATTTTGCCAACCTCAATTTCTGACTCTATGTGCAGGCCGAACATTACATCCACCTTTGGGTTTTCAAGAGCTCCTTCTTTGATCATGAGTGGAGCACCACCTTCTTCACCTTCTGGTGGACCTTCTTCTGCGGGTTGAAAAATAAACTTCACAGTGCCCTTCAATTCATTTTTCATACCAGCTAGAATTTCTGCAACACTCATTAACATTGCAACGTGTGCATCGTGTCCGCATGCATGCATCACTCCTACTTCTTTTCCATTGTAAGTCGATTTTACTTTTGATGCAAATGGCAGATCAACTCTTTCAACCACCGGTAATCCATCCATATCGGCACGGAGTGCAATACAGGGTCCTGGCTTGGCCCCTTTAAGAATTCCAACTACACCCGTTTTTCCTACTCCTTCTTTTACTTCTATTCCGAGAGAACGAAGATGATCAGCAATTAGCTTAGCTGTTCTGTGTTCATTGTTTCCCAATTCCGGATGCTCGTGAATATCTCTTCGCCAGGCAATGCATTTCGATTCAATTTTATCGGCCGCAGTGCTGATCTTCTCTGTTTGGTCAATATTGATTTTTTTTTGTGCGCAAAGAAAAAGAGAAGAAGGAACAAATAGTAAAGTCAAAAAGAGTAGTTTCATGAAGCAAAAATTTCATGAATTTAACGGAAATAATTTTTCATTAAAGCATATTAATTGCTTCATATAATTTTTTTTATTTTTAGTCAACCATGCTGCTGCGCCATGTTCCATTTTTAAAAGCTGTTTTTCTCCATAGCCTTACTGCTTTTGGCGGGCCACAAGCACATATTGGAATGATGCTAAAAACATTTGTGCATCGCACACCATATGTAACCCAACAAGAATTGATGGAGTATACCGCTTTTTGTCAACTTCTTCCCGGCGCATCATCTACTCAAACACTTACACTAATTGGCTATAAAAGAGGGGGAGTAATTCTTGCAGTTCTTACTTTAATAATCTGGATCTTGCCAGCAAGTTTTTTAATGGGGGCCCTTTCTTTTCTTTTACATTATATAGATAAGAAGGCACTAAATAATGTAGACATTTTCAAATTCATTCCTCCAATGGCGGTTGGCTTTCTTGTTTATGCCACAGTAATGGCATTCAACATTTCTATAAAAAATACTGTTACATGGCTCATAATGGGTTTTTGTGCTATAGCAACATTTCTTTTATTCAAACAACCATGGATTTTCCCAGCGTTAATTTTATTAGGAGGAATAACAACTAATCTTAGTCGCAAACGTATACCCCAGGTTGAACAAAAGCCAAGGAAAATTAAATGGTGGAATTTTTGGTTATTCGGAATCATTTTTATTACCGCAGGTTTATTTAGTGAGGTAGCAAGAAAAAATGATTGGCCCAACCGTGCGCCTCTAAATCTCTTTGAAAATACATATCGAATGGGTAGTCTTGTTTTTGGTGGGGGGCAAGTATTAATGCCAATGATGTATGAGCAATTTTCAGTACGACCCGATGCGGTGATGATGAAAGATTCGTCGGTTATAAGAATTGATAAAGATGATATGTATACAGGAATGGGAATAGTAAGAGCATTACCAGGTCCGGTATTTTCAATTGCATCGTTCACAGGAGGAATGGCATTAAAAGATCATGGAAAAACACAAGAAGAAAGAACGTTCATGCAAATACTCGGATGCATAATTGGAACAGTTGCAATTTTTTTACCCAGTGCGTTGCTGGTTTTATTCTTTTTTCCAATTTGGCATAATCTAAGAAAATATGCGGCTGTTTATCGATCGTTGGAAGGTATCAATGCAGTTGTTGTTGGAATAATGATCGCTTCTACATTTTATTTAATGAAAGATATTTCGTTGCTAGATGTTAGACTTGGAAGTTTGATAAATGCGATCGTTATCGCAGGAACATTTACTTTATTACAGTATACAAAAATTCCACCGCCGTTTGTGGTTATTGCTTGCGTTCTTCTTGGAGCTATATTTTAATCCTTCTGCTTATAAAATTTTCGGGATTCAATTTCTTCTCTCACAATTTCTGGAACAAGATATCGTATCGATTTTGCTGATCTTATTTGTTCTCTTATTTGTGATGCCGAGATTTGAATTATAGGAGCATTCAGAACAACAGCTTCTTTATCAAAGGTCTTTTTAATTTCATATCCTTCTCTTTTATAAACATAGATAGAATAATTATTAATTATCGTTTCATAGTTTTTCCATTTATCAAGATTTTGATAGCTATCGCTTCCCATTATTATCGAGAATTGATGTTCGGGATATTTTTCGGACAAGAACGTCAATGTATTTGAAGTATACGATGGTTTGGGAAGATTGAATTCTATATCGGAACATTTAATCCGGTTGTCATCTTGAGTTGCAACCCGAACTAAATGCAATCGATCGAATTCGTTTAGCAATGTTTTACTTTCCTTAAAGGGGTTTTGTGGTGAAACTATAAACCAGATCTTGTCTATAGATGTTTCATTCAAAACATGATTGGCAATGATAAGGTGACCGATGTGAATGGGATTAAATGAACCGAAGTAAAGACCAATATTCATTTAAATTATTGATAATCAATTAATTAGTTCAACTTTAATGTGTTCTGCCTCATTTAGCCTAAGGCTGAGAGAGTATCCAGATATTTTTATTGAAATCGGATCTCCCAATGGAGCAACCTGTTCAAGGAAAATTCTTTCCCCTGGTACACATCCCATTTCCATAAGTTTCAGAAATATATCATTGCTATCAAACTCACTAATGATTGCTTCCTGTCCTGGCTTTAAATCCGATAATTTCATACTTATATTATGATTACAAAGCTAAATTCACTGAATTACATTTGCTTACGAATTCTGAAATAATGGCTACTGCAAAAAAAACAAAAGTTCATTTTTTTTCACATGATATTCCTACAAGCTTAAAAAATACAGTCAATCTTAAGCATTTCATTGAGTTAATTTTTAAAAAGGAGATGCAAAGCCTTGACTCCATAAACTATATCTTTTGTAGCGATAAGGCTGTTCTGGAAATCAATAAAAAATACCTCAATCACGATTTTTATACCGACGTAATCACCTTTGATCTTTCCATGGATAAGAAAACCATATCTGCGGAAGTCTACATAAGCATTGAACGGATCAGAGATAATGCAAAACAATTAGGACTTTCTATAAAATCGGAACTCCATCGGGTGTTATTTCATGCTGCCCTTCACCTTTGTGGTTACAATGACAAAAGGATAAAGGATAAAGAAATAATGAGAAAAAAGGAAGATCAGCTTCTCACTAAATATTTTAATCATTAGTTCGGTTTCACGGGAAACATTTTGGATTTGTTCCACGTGAAATAGCAATACATCATATCAGTTCAAAATTGGCTTCCAAATCGCCTTACCTTTGCGACCCATGTTTCAAAAATATGATGTAATAGTTGTTGGGGCAGGTCATGCAGGTTGTGAAGCTGCCGCTGCTGCTGCAAATCTTGGGTCAAAAACTCTTTTGATAACCATGAATATGCAGACTATTGCTCAAATGAGTTGTAATCCTGCGATGGGCGGAATAGCAAAGGGGCAAATTGTAAAAGAAATTGACGCTTTGGGCGGGTATTCTGGAATTGTAACGGATCTCTCCATGATTCAGTTTCGGATGCTTAACAGATCTAAGGGACCAGCAATGTGGAGTCCGCGAGCCCAAAATGATAGAATGCTTTTTGCGGCGAAATGGAGAGAGATGCTTGAGAAAACTACAAACCTCGATTTTTATCAAGATACCGTAGTTGGTCTTTTGGTTAATGATAAAAAAGCGATAGGGGTAAAGACTGGTTTGGGTCATGACATATACGCTGATTCCATTGTACTGACTAATGAAACTTTTCTTAATGGGAAAGTACATATTGGAGATAAAAATTTTGGAGGTGGCCGTATATCAGAGAAAGCTGCTTTTGGAATAACTGAGCAATTAGTTTCTCTTGGCTTCGAAAGCGATCGCTTAAAAACAGGTACACCTCCAAGAGTTGATGGAAGAAGTTTGAACTACACCAAAATGGAAGAACAGCCGGGAGATGACCAAATTGTTGGATTTTCATTTCTTGATACAGAAAAGCCCAAGAAGCAATTGAGTTGCTGGATCACTTATACTGATAAAAAGGTTCACGATATATTAAAAACCGGTTTTGATAGAAGCCCCATGTTTAGTGGCCGGATCGAAGGAATAGGGCCCAGGTATTGTCCATCCATAGAAGATAAAATAAATCGCTTTGCCGAAAGAGAACGGCATCAGTTATTTGTTGAACCAGAAGGATGGAATACTGTTGAAGTCTATATTAATGGGTTTTCGACTTCATTACCAGAAGAAGTACAATACGAAGCTCTTCGTAGTATTACGGGGTTTGAAAATGCTAAAATGTTTCGCCCTGGTTATGCGATAGAGTATGATTATTTTCCCCCGACACAATTGAAATATTCACTTGAAACAAAACATATTGAAGGTTTATTTTTTGCTGGGCAGATAAATGGAACTACAGGATATGAAGAAGCCGCTTGTCAGGGTTTGATGGCAGGAATAAATGCTCATCAGAAAACAAAAAATCTTGAGCCGCTAATTCTGAAAAGAAGCGATGCATATATTGGCGTATTGATTGATGATTTAATTAGCAAGGGCACTCAAGAGCCATATCGGATGTTTACTTCCAGGGCAGAATTCAGAACTCTTTTAAGACAAGATAATGCCGATCTCCGACTAACAGAATTAAGTTACCGGCTTGGCCTCGCATCTCAAGAGAGAATGGAAAAAGTAAAAGAGAAAAGAGATGGCGTTGAAAAAATAAAGAATATTCTGAATACTCTTTCTGTTACTCCTGATGATATCAATCCCTACTTTGAAAAAATATCATCTTCGTTAATAACCGAAAAACAAAAAGCCTGCAAATTATTATTGCGCCCTGAAATTGAATTGAAAAATTTGATGGATTGCTTACCCGCATTGAAAAAAGAATTAAATGATTTTTCAAATGATGCCCTTGAACAAGCTTCCATTCAGATCAAGTATGACGTTTATATAGAAAAAGAAAAAGAACTTGTTGAAAGAATGAGTCAGCTTGAGAGTTTGATCATCCCTGAAACATTTGATTATAAAAAAATTTCTTCGCTGGGTAATGAGGCAAGGGAAAAGCTATCTAAAATAAAACCCACGACCCTTGGTCAGGCAAGTCGCATATCTGGAATAAACCCAAGTGATGTTCAAATACTCATGGTTTATATGGGTAGGTAAGTTCTCGTTACTTACTTCATTATTATTTTTAGCAAGGACAATAGATTTTTCCAAAATCGGCTACATTTCTTTTATCTAAAATCTATATTGCTGATACTTTATTTTCGTTTTACCCCCATTACAAAAGGAAATAATCTTATGACAAGAGTTTCTTTCGATGAAATGAAATCAACAGTAAAAAAAGCTTTTACAATAGCTGGCATGTCTGAAACAAAAGCAGAGATGTGTGCAAGAGTTCATACAGAATCAAGCAGAGACGGCGTCTACTCACATGGACTCAATCGTGTTGAAAGATTTGTTGACTATTTGATCAAAGGGCTTGTTGAGGCCGATGCCGAACCATCATTAATCTCGAGTCTTGGGGCAATGGAAGTTTACAATGGCAATATGGGTCCGGGAATTCTGAATGCAATGTTTGCAATGAACAGAGCTTCAGAAATTGCGCAAAAAAATGGACTTGGATTAGTGAGCCTTAACAATACTACACACTGGATGCGTGGCGGTGCTTATGGATGGCAAGCTGCCGAAAACGGTTATATAGCAATTTGCTGGACAAATACAGAATCTTGTATGCCTCCGTGGGGTGCAAAATCCTGCTCCGTGGGAAACAATCCTTTTATAATGGCGATTCCAAGGAAAGAAGGACACGTTGTTCTTGACATGGCAATGTCGCAATACTCATATGGCAAACTACAGGTAACAAGATTAAAAAATAAAAAACTTCCTTACCCTGGTGGTTTCGATAATAAGGGAACTCTTACTGATGATCCCGGATCTATTGAAGAGTCACGAAGAATATTACCAATAGGATATTGGAAAGGCTCTGGTTTTTCTATTATGCTTGATCTGATTGCAGCACTATTGTCGGGCGGACTTTCTACTTCCGGTATTGATAAATTGAATCAAGGTAGTTGTGGTAGTTGCTCGCAGGTATTCATTGCCATTGATCCATTGAAAAATAATTCGCAAGAGTTTGTTGATAATATTTTAAATGAAACCATCGGTCAGCTCAAATCATCTGTTCCGGCTAACGAGAACGAGAAGATCTATTATCCCGGTGAACAATCGTTAAAAACAAGAAAAGAAAATATGTCGCTGGGTATCCCGGTTGATGATGATATTTGGACCAGGATTAAATCGTTGGCAAATCTATAGTTCAATAATTTTTTGATATGAAATCATTGTGTGTAATCTCTCCTAACAACCTTGTTATTGAAACAAGAGATTTGCCCACAATCAAATCTTCTGACGAGGTTTTGATAAAAGTTAAAGCTGGTGGTATATGCGGATCAGATATGCACATATATCATGGTTCTTCACCAGTTGCAACCTACCCAAGAGTTATAGGACATGAAATTGCAGGAGAAATAATAGAAATAGGCGGGGACGTTATCGATTTTGCAATCGGAGATCATGTTGTAATGGATCCTGTTATCAGTTGTGGAATTTGTTATCAATGCAGAATTGGAAGAAAAAATGTTTGCAATAAATTAAAAGTACGGGGAGTTCATGTTGATGGGGGATACCAGGAATTTTTGGTATTACCACAAAAAAACATCTTTAAGATCCCACTATCGCTTTCGTGGGAAGAAGCAATAATGATTGAACCCTTTACCATTGCCGAGCAAGTTTGTTCAAGAGCTGAAATAAACAAAAATGATATTGTTTTCGTAATGGGTGCGGGGCCGGTTGGTTTAAGCATTTTGAGAATGGTGAAGCTATATGGGGCTACATGTTTTATTTCAGATGTGTTTGACTACAAGCTTCAAATAGCAAAACAGTATGGTGCAGATGCGGTCATCAATGCAAAAGAAGTTGACGTAAAGGATGAAATTCTGCGTTTAACCGATTCAAATGGGGCTACCGTAGTTATAGATGCAGTTTGTTCAGAAAGATCTTTTGAGCAAGCGATCTCTTATGTCTGTTCTGCAGGACGAGTGATCCCTCTTGGCTTTAATAAAAACCCTTCCGCTATAAGTCAACTTAGTATTACTGCAAGGGAAATAGATGTCCGTGGTTCAAGATTGCACAACGACAAATTTCCAAAAGTAATAGACTATTTCATTAACGGAGACCTTCGGGCACGAGATATGATAACTCATCGGTTTAAATTTTTAGAAATTCATAACGCTGTTGCTTTAATTGAAGATCCTGAAGTTCATAACGGAAAAGTTGTACTCCTTTTTAATGAATAACCCCTAGAGTATGCTATTGAAAAAAAGCTATACGTCATTGTCGGGTGATGAACCTTTTTTAATTGCATGTGAGGCCAACACAAGACGTATTTCGCCAAAACTAATCTTACTGCCAAGTTTTTCTTTTATTGTTGTGATGCTGCCACCTTTAAATTCTTTCGTATGAGGCTCGATCAATAAAATCTTTTCTTTGCTAACAAGTTCTTCGATGTTTATTTCTCCAATGGACACATAGTGTGCAAGATGACCTTCAATTGTTTGTTGAGTAAGATTTCTTTCTTTCGCAATCTCTTCAACACGTTTTCCTTCTTTATAAAACCTGAAAGATTCTGCTTTTGTATCGATCTTTTTCTTTTTTTCTACACTTTCGGCTTTCCTTTCTCTTTTAGGATTTTTTTCATTTATTAGTGATGAAAGATTTTTTTCTCCGCAATACTCAAGTATGATATTCAAAAATTGCTGGCCATATTTTTCTGTCTTTGCATCACCAAACCCACTAATTTTTCTGATCTCAACCAGGGTGTGTGGTAAATAGCGACTCATTTCATCAAGTGTGCTGGTACCGGCAATAATATAAATTGGCAGATCTGCTTTAGAACAAATATTGTCTCTGAGTTTTCTTAATCTCTGATGAAGCACAGGATGAGGGCTTTCGGTTCTTTCTTTTGCTTCTCCCGCATAAACATTCACACTGAATGCCGACAGTATAAAATCTTTTTTTCTTTTATGATATGTTTCGATATCAAACACACCGGATAGGCCTTCCATTAAATACTTTTTTATTGAAACTCCACTAAAAATTTCTTTTAGTGTTTCGTTTATTTCTTTCGCATGAAGACGGCTATCTGTCACTATCGGGCAACCAAATATTAATTCGTTTAGCTTATTCTGTTCTTTTAGAAAATAGCCGGCTCCGGCTTTCATTCTTTCTTTCAGTAATTCATTTGTATCCGCATTTTCTTCCCGATTGAAAATTGATCGCAATTGGTTTTGAAACTTCTCAGCCGTTCCTTCTAATTTAATTACTTCATCTAAAAACACGTTAATCCAATTCTCTGATCCTTCATTAAAAGAAGACGCATTCTCTAACAAATATTGATTGAGCTCTTTTGCATCTTCAAATATCTGCTTGTAATCGAAAAGAGATAAAAGAATTTTGAGCTGATAACTTCTTTTGGATCGTTGTAGCTCTTGCTCGAGGATATTTTTAGAAGAATTGGTTCTAGAAAACCGAACAATTCTTTCATCAGAAAACATTTTATTTGATCGTATGTGGCTTTGCAGCACAATTCCATCCAATGTTGTACAACGGCTCAATGCAACATAGACCTGTCCTGGTGCAAAAGCTTCACCAGCATCAATAATTACTTTATCAAATGTTAATCCCTGGCTTTTATGAATAGTTATTGCCCATGCAAGACGAAGGGGGTATTGGGTAAAAGATCCTAAAACTTCTTCGTTTAGTTGGCGACTTTTTTTATCAACAGTATAGCGGATGTTTTCCCATTTTTCCTTTTTCACCTCTATCTCTTCTGGCTCGCCTTTGCACTGAACAAGAATTTTTTCATCATTAAGCTCTGTTACTATTCCTATTTTTCCATTGAAATATCTTTTGATTCTTTCCGTATCGTTTTTAATGAACATAACCTGTGATCCAACTTTTAGCAAAAGTTGTTCTTCTGCCGGATAGGCCGACTCCGAAAAATCGCCTTCGATCTCAGCTCTATAGGAAAATGTTTTATTAGTAAGACTATTTAGTTCTGTTTCATTCTTATTTCTTGCTCTTTCATTGTGTGTAGTAAGAATAATATATCCGTCATCCTTTGTTCTCCTGAAATCAGGAGCAAATCTTTTCTCCAGCAAATTTCTTCCATCATCATCAAGTTGATTATTCCTTACCTGGTTTAATACATCAATAAATTTCTCCTCGCTTTGCCTGTATATTTTATCAAACTCAATATAAACCGGAAGCTCTTCTCTTATTACAAGACTATCGAAGAAATAGGGGCTGCTATAAAAGTCATTCAACAATCGCCAATCGTGTTCTTTTATCACAGGAGGCAACTGAAACATATCTCCAATAAACAAAACCTGCACCCCGCCGAACCTTTCACTATTCCGGCGGCGAATATGACGTAAGACAGCATCAACCGCGTCGAGCATATCACACCGAACCATGCTGATCTCATCTATAATAAGAAGCTCAAGTTCTTGTAAGACCTTTTTCTTTTCAGTCGTCATTCGCAGCTTACTGAGAAGACTATTTTTGTTTGTGGTTTCTTCAGTCAGTCTATTAAATCCGCCAACATCTGGAATAAATGGCGAAAAGGGCAATTGAAAAAAAGAATGCATAGTAACGCCACCTGCATTGATCGCCGCCACACCTGTAGGTGCCACTACAGCAATCTGCTTGGGACAATTTTCTCTTATATATTTTAGAAATGTTGTTTTGCCAGTGCCGGCTTTACCTGTAAGAAAAATATTCCTTGAGCTTTGGTTTACAAGCTCTGCTGCCAGTCGAAACATTTCGTTATTAAGGTCGTATTCCATCCTGAGGATTAATATATCAAATAAAAAAAGCTCCGGTAATTAACCAGAGCCTTTTCAGTGGTGTGGGGCGGGATCGAACCGCCGACACAAGGATTTTCAGTCCTTTGCTCTACCGACTGAGCTACCGCACCTTTTAATCCCAAACTTTTTAGAAAATCCCTTTTACGTTTGGGGCAGCAAAAATAATTGTTCTGGGCCAAAGGCTGAAAAAACAATGCTGAAATTTCCCGGCTTTATCCTTTTATTTCGATGTTTTCCTGTTTTACGCCTAATTCTCCCTGCATTTGCAAAAGTATTTGTGCAACAGTGACGACATCCTTCTGGCAATAGTTTACAATTCGTTTTAAATCTTTGTCGTTCCAATATACACTCCAAACCTTGCTTCCGTCAATATCATCTTTTGGTGTAGGAATACCAAGTGTATGGGCCAGGAGGTTTAAAGAAGTAAAGCTCTTAAAATCTCCAAACTTCCACAATTCAAGAGTATCGATATGGCAGACCTCCCACGGTTTTTTGCCGCTGGCATTTAAGATAACCGGAATTGGAAGTTTATTTATAATAAGCCGGCGACATAGGTATGGAAAATCAAATTCCTTTCCATTATGGGCACATAAATATTTTTGTTCATCACTATTCGTCCACTTATTCAGCATATCACAAAACTCAACGAGCAGCACCGCTTCATTTTCTCCATAAAAAGATTTGAGAATGATCTTCTTTCCGCCGCCACTTCCCTGTATAAAACCACAGCTTACACAAATAATTTTTCCAAACTCAGCATAAATGCCGGCACGATGATAGATCGTTTCTTTTGTTTCTTCTTCGTGGTATTTTAAAAGAGAAGTCGCCTTTGTATCCCACAATTCTTTCCAGTCTTTCGGTAAAGAATTATAGTCTGCATATTGAGGAGCCGTTTCAATATCGAGGAATAAAATATTGTTGAAAGGAATTGCCATAGTTCTTCCTAAAAATATAAAAACCGGCTTAAAGTGCAGATACCACTTATAGGTACTTATCTCCTTTATTTCGCTTCACCTCCGCCACAAATTCTTTAATTTCCTGCTCCTTATCTTTTCTGCAAATCAGTAAAGCATCCTTTGTATCTACAACTATAAAATCATCGAGGCCCTGCAACAAGACAAGCTTGCCATTTTCCGCGTGAACCATACACTTTGTTGCGTCCATTATCATTACATTTTTTCCGGCAACCGCGTTTCCTAAATAATCTCTTTCCATATTATCCCACGCACTGTTCCATGTACCAAGATCGCTCCAGCCAAATGAAGATGGAATGATATAAACATTATCAGCTTTCTCCATGATACCAAAATCAATAGAGATATTGGTACACTGGGTATATATTTGTTCTATTGCTTCTTTCTCTTCTTCTGTATTAAATTTTTCTTTTTCTGCAGCGAAAACCTCGTACATCTCAGGAAGATATTTCTCAAATGCCGTAACGATATTTTTTACTTTCCAAATGAAAATGCCCGCATTCCAAAGAAAATCTCCGCTTGCAATAAATGTTTGCGCTAGTTCTGCATTCGGTTTTTCGGTAAACGTTTTTACTTTATAAATATCCGGTGCCGCTGCAGTCGTATCGTGCTGAATATATCCATATCCTGTATTGGGATATGTTGGTTTTATTCCTAGTGTTACAAATGCATTGATGTGGTTTACAAAATCCAGCGCCTTTTTTGAGGTCTTAATAAATTCTGATGCTTCTGTTATCAAATGATCAGACGGAGCAACAATAAGATTTGCGTCAGGGTCTTTTTTCAAAAGCTTGAAAGAAATATAGGCTACGCATGGCGCTGTATTTTTTCTTGATGGTTCGCCAAGAATATTTTCCTCATTAACATTTGGCAATTGTTCTTTTACTATCGGCACATACTCTGCAGATGTGATAATGAAAATATTTTCCTCGGGCACCAGCTTTTTATACCGTTCATAAGTTTGCTGAATTAAAGTTTTGCCCGTATTCAGTATATCAAGAAACTGCTTTGGATATGCGGTGCGGCTCATTGGCCAGAAACGACTGCCGATACCACCGGCCATAATCGCTACGTAATTATGTTTGCTACTCATGTCTTTTATATCAATCCTTCTCGGATCAGGTCATGCAAATGTATAAATCCAAGATATTTTCCATTTTCAACAACCACTAATTGGGTGATTGATCTTTTTCTCATCAGGTTCAGCGCATCCACTGCCAGTTCATCTGCGCCGATGGATTTGGGTGTTACTGTCATTATATCTGCCGCGGTCACACCATCCAAAGAAATGTTTTTTTCCAGCATTCTTCTAAGATCCCCGTCTGTAATTATTCCTAAAAGAGTATTATTGTTATCAACGACTGCCGTTGCGCCTAAACGTTTTGATGAAATTTCAACAATAACTTCTTTCAACGATCTGTCTTTTGCCAGTTTTGGTTTTTCGTTGTTTATATAGAGATCGGCTACCCGTAAATAAAGTTTTTTTCCAAGCGTTCCACCGGGGTGGAATTTTGCAAAATCATCACTACCAAATCCTTTCATTTCCATCAGGCAAATAGCTAATGCGTCGCCCATTACAAGTTGTGCGGTTGTGCTGCTGGTTGGGGCCAGGTTATTTGGACAAGCTTCCTGTGTTACTGTTGTGTTTAATATTATATCAGATTGGCTGGCCAAATAGGATTCGACACTTCCCACCATTCCAATAAGAATGTTCTTGAAATTTTTGATTAATGGTACCAGCACTTTTATTTCCGGGCTTTCCCCGCTTTTGCTGATGATCATCACCACATCGTCTTGTTGTACAATACCAAGATCTCCGTGAATGGCATCGGCCGCATGCATGAAAATTGAAGGTGTTCCAGTTGAATTGAGTGTAGCAACAATTTTTTGGGCGATGACGGCGCTTTTTCCAATTCCGCTTATCACCACACGGCCTTTACAATTAGTGATTGCGTTTATTGCTTTTTCAAAGTCATCATTGATATATTGAGATAGCCCGCTGATGGATTGTGACTCTAATTCAATAGTCCTTAGCGCAATCTGTTTTAGTGAGGAGGTCATTTGAGGGGGCAAAATTATAGGATTTGATATGAAACCATATCAATACAAGATTATAGTTTAGACTTTACCATTTTAGTAAGTTATCAAGCAAACAATTTTCGTAAATTCGCCCAGATCGTCTGTTGAGGGTATCTGATAGGAGCGTTTACCGGGATGAATGGAAAGAATATTCAATTATACCTTCTCCGCTAGAAAGTCCCGCCGCCACTCCATATAAATCGTACAGAAGCTGTCATTTGTGTAAAAATACCGACATATAACAATGGTATTTTCTGTATCTTAATCAGCTATATTTTTTAAAAAGACGATGAAAAGATTTGAGTAATGGCTACAGCATCAGCAAAAAAAACAGTTAAGGCAACAAACGGCAAACCTGCCCCCAAAAAGAAATTTGACCTTCACGAAGCGCTTCAGGAACATTTTGGATTTGATAAATTCAAGGGCAATCAGGAAAAGATCATTGAGAATTTGCTTGCGGGAAAGGACACTTTTGTTATCAAGCCTACCGGTGGTGGTAAAAGTTTGTGTTATCAATTACCGGCGTTGGTTAGTGAAGGAGTTGCAATTATAGTTTCTCCTCTCATTGCATTAATGAAAAATCAGGTGGACCTTGTACGCAGCTACAGCAACATTGATTCAGTTGCACATTTTTTAAATTCTACTCTTACAAAAAAAGAAATAAGAGAGGTACATGATGATCTGCTAACCGGCAAAACAAAAATGTTATACGTTGCGCCGGAAACATTAACCAAGCAAGAGAATCTGGAATTCTTTAGTGATCTTAAAATCTCATTCTTCGCGGTTGATGAAGCACATTGTATTTCTGAATGGGGTCATGATTTTCGTCCGGAATATCGCCGGTTGAGAGAGATGATGATCCAGATAAATCCCGACATTCCGATGATCGCTTTAACCGCGACAGCTACTCCAAAAGTTCAAAGTGATATCGTTGAAAATCTTAACCTCCGTGATCCAAAAATCTTTATTTCTTCATTTAACCGGCCGAATCTCTATTATGAAATAATTCCTAAGATCAATAAGGATGATACGCTAAAGAATATGGCAAAGTTCATCGTGCAGAATAGGGGCAAAAGCGGTATCATTTACACAACGAATAGAAAAACGACCGAAGAACTTGCTGATATGCTAACGGCAAATGGCATTAAGGCTGTTGCTTATCATGCCGGGTTTGACAGTAAGTTAAGATCCGACAGGCAAGATCAGTTTATGAATGAAGACGTGCAGGTGATCGTTGCCACTATTGCATTCGGAATGGGAATTGATAAACCAGACATCCGTTATGTAATTCATTATAATATTCCAAAAAGTATTGAAAATTATTACCAGGAAACTGGCCGTGCGGGTCGTGATGGCATGGAGGGAAAATGTATACTTTATTATTCTCATAAAGATGTGGCAAAGCTGGAACATTTGATGCGTGATAAACCGCTTAGCGAAAGAGAAGTGGGAAATCAATTGATAAGCGAAACAGTGGCGTTTGCAGAAAGTGGTGTTTGCCGAAGAAAAATCTTACTCAGTTATTTTGGCGAAGAATATGAAAATGAGAAATGTGGCAATTGTGATAACTGTCTTCATCCGAAAGAAAAAATTGAAGCAAAGGATGAGGTTGTGTGTGCTCTGAAAGCTATTAAGGCCCTTGATGAGCGTTTTGCAATGGAGTATGTAGTGAATATGATCTTTGGAAGACCAACTCCACAAATAACCATGTACCGTCACGAGGGGCTTGATGTATTTGCCAGTGGCAATGAAAAAGAACCGCATTTCTGGAACTCACTGATCCGTCAAATGCTGTTGGAGGGTTTACTTCAAAAAGATATTGAAGAATATGGTGTACTGAAGTTTACAAAGAAGGGTGTTGACTTTTTGAAGAAACCAAAATCTTTTAAGATCGTTCTTAATAACACATATGAAGAGGCAAATGCTGACGATGATGAAGGCGTAGAAACTACAGAAGGCGCTGCAGCGGATGAAAAGTTGTTTGAGATGCTGAAAGAGCTTCGTCAAAAAGAAGCAAAGAAAAAAAATCTGCCTCCTTTTGTTCTTTTCCTTGAATCATCACTTCAAGATATGGCAACCCTTTATCCAATTACACTAACCGATCTTGAAAAATGCCAGGGGGTAAGCAAAGGAAAAGCGATTCGATATGGCAAGCCCTTCATTGATTTGATCTCCAAATACGTAGAGGAAAATAATATTGAGCGTCCTGATGATTTTATAATGAAGAGTGTGGTGAATAAAAGCGGAAACAAAGTTTATATCATTCAGAACATCGATAAAAAGATCCCGCTTGAGACTATTGCAAAAAATAAAGGAATGAAAATGGAAGAGCTGCTGGAAGAAATGGAAACGATCGCAGGCAGCGGTACCAAGCTCAATCTTGATTATGCCCTCTCTCAATTACTTGACGAATATGACCAGGAAGAGATCATTGAATATTTTAAAGGTTGCGAAACCTCATCGCTACAGGTAGCACAGGAAGAATTATCCGAACATAGTTTTACCTGGGAACAATTGAAGCTTATGCGGATAAAGTTTTTAGGACAATACGGAAACTAATAAGCCCGATTTTCCTTTAATAACCGTTTCTTGTTTTGCATTAACAGGACTTTAATTAGTTCATTGTACTATTCTTTTCATGCTACCGTTTGGCTATCCAAACCACCAACATGAAAAAACTCCGTCGTTTTCTTCTCATTACACTTATCATTTTCATAATTGCAATCGCAGGACATATTTATTATATAACTACGTTAGCCCCAACAGAAAAGTATCCAGCCGATAATTATTTACTAAGCGAAACAGATAAGAAAGCATTGATAATAGTGGCACACGATGATGATATGGCTACCAGTGCCGGGACCATAACTCTTTTATGTAAAAACGGATGGCAGATACGGGAAATGTGTTTCTATCAACAGGGTGGGCTATATTTTAAAAAGGATAGTGCAAAAAATCCGGTTCGTAAACAATCGTTGCAACAGGCTGTAATTCTCCAGGGCTTGCAGGGTGCGGACCCGGTTGATTTCAATTTCAGGAACGATATGGAAACCGAAAAGTCATATATGCCGATGCCTTACTCGAAATTTGCAACGAACTATAAACTTGATTCACTCACTACGCTTATCGCGGCATATATAGAAAAGTATAACCCTTCTGTGATCTTCACGCTGGATAGTATGATGGGCGGATATGGACACCCCGATCACGTAATGATAAGCCAACGGGTAATGGATTATTGTCGCCAGCATAAAAATGATTCCGGATTTTCTGTTAAGAAAATCTATCAGCCAGTATTTCCTCCCTCGCAATCTGATCGGGTGTTGAGCAAGATGCCCGTATATAATGAAGCAAAAAAAGTGTATCAATGTGAAGGAATGCCACTACCTGATGTGCAGGTTGAGTTTGGTGATCATTCAAAAGAAAAGAAACAGGTGATGCAGGCTTACACTACCGAGCAAAACTCTTTTAAACAAATTACCCCTTACTACAATTGGTATCCACATTGGGTCTATTTTAAGATATTTGACCGGGACTTTTATAAAATAGTCGATGTGTCCACTTTGTAAAAGCAAGCTGTAAATTCTTAACTTTCGTTTTCATCAATGAAAGTGTATTATGCAAAGAACAAATTATTCCTCCGGCGCCAAATGGGAAGATATTGTCGGCTATAGCCGTGCTGTAAAAATTGGGAATACAATCGAAGTAACCGGAACCGTAGCAGTAGATGATAATAGTACTCTTGTTGGCGGCAATGATGCCTACGAACAAACTAAGTTCATTATTCAGAAAATAGAAAAGGTTTTACAAAAAGCCGGTGCCTCTTTGAAAGACGTAGTAAGAACAAGAATGTTTGTCACCGATATTTCCCGCTGGGAAGAATATGGAAAAGCTCACGGTGAATTCTTCAAAGACATCAAACCCTGCACAAGCATGATCGAAGTGAAAGGGTTGATCGCTCCAGAATATTTAATAGAGATTGAAGCAACTGCAATCATCAGTGAATAACTTCGCTGCATGAGCAGTCCCGTTATTAATTCCAAACTCCCGAATGTTGGTACCACCATTTTTACTGTAATGAGTGGTTTGGCAAACGAACACAAGGCCATTAATCTTGGCCAGGGTTTTCCTGATTATCAAATGAACGAAGACCTGATGACCAAAGTGAGTGAGGTAATGCAAAAGGGATGGAACCAATATGTGCCGATGCAGGGTTATATGCCATTAAGAGAATCCATTGCGGAAAAGGTTGAATATTTATATCAAACAAAAATTAACCCCGGTACACAAATTACAATTACACCCGGTGGCACTTATGCAATTTATACTGCATTGACCACAATACTGCAACCCCGAGACGAAGTAATAATTTTTGAACCCGGCTATGACAGTTATATTCCAAATGTTGAGATCAATGGTGCTGTTCCTGTTCTTATTGATCTGAAATTTCCCGAATACAAGATCGACTGGGATGAAGTGAGAAAAAAAGTTTCTCCAAAAACAAAAGCGATCATGCTGAACAGCCCGCATAACCCAACTGGTGCTGTATTAAGGGAAGAAGATATCAGACAGTTAAGCGATATTGTCAAGGGCACAAATATTTTTATTGTAAGTGATGAAGTGTATGAGCATCTCATCTTTGATAATATTCCCCATCAATCCATTCTTCGTTATCCGGAATTACTTGAAAGAAGTTTTGTTTGTTTTTCTTTTGGCAAAACCTACAACTGCACCGGTTGGAAGCTTGGCTATTGTATCTCGTCTCCTGCATCGATGATCGAATTCAGAAAGGTTCACCAGTTCAATTGCTTTTGTTGTCACACTCCTTCACAGGTTGCGCTGGCAGATTTCTTAAAAAATAAAGATGCCTATTTATCCCTCAGCGGGATCATGCAACAAAAAAGGGATCATTTTATTGAGCTGATGAAACAAACAAAGTTTGAGTTGCTGAACAGCAGCGGCAGTTATTTTATTTGTGCAAAATATGATCGCATCAGCGATGAAGCAGATAGAGATTTTGCCATTCGTATTACAAAAAAATTTGGCGTAGCAACAATTCCTGTTTCTGTATTTTATAAAGCAGGAACAGATAATAAAGTAATTCGTTTTTGTTTTTCAAAAAATAAAGAAACATTAGAAACGGCGGTTGAAAGACTGATAAAAATTTAATGATAAAGGATGTCCGATACAAAGGGATCGTTTTTATGCTGATGGCAGCATTATGTTTTTCTATGATGGGCGGCGCAGCAAAAGCTTTAAAAGAAGCTTTCTCTGCTGGTCAGCTTGTACTTTATCGTAATGCAATTGGGATGGCCTTTCTTATTCCGGGTTTACTTATAAATCCACCTGTTCAACAAGGCGGCAAGTTCTTACGACTTGCTTTCCGCGGATTAATGGGGGCACTTGCTTTATACACTTTGTTATATTGTATCCTGCATCTTCCCCTGGGTACTGCAATGAGCTACAATCTTACTTCGGCTCTATTCATTGCTATCTTTTCATTTCTTTTCTTTGGTGAGTATCATGGAAAAAAAGTTTTGTTCGCGGTAATACTTGGTTTCACCGGCATGCTACTGATTTATAAGCCTGTGATGCATTTTCCCTGGTATTATCATGCAACCGGTTTGGCGTCTGGTATCATTTCTGCGATCGCTTATATAACTCTTGGAAGACTGGCCGCCTATTATGAGTCACGTGTGATCGTGTTGTCTTTTTTAGTTGCCGGTGTTCTATTGCCTTCGCTTTCTTTGTTAATTCATTATTCATTTGGCATTCCTGCCGATGGTGTTCTTGTTATTGATTGGAAATGGCCAGCGGGTAAGGAGTGGTTCATTGTTTTATTCATGGGGCTTGCGGCTTTGTTCGGGCAATATTTTGTTACAAAAGCTTATGGCTCAGATAAAGCAGGGATCGTTTCTGTATTTGGATACTCCAATATTATTTACTCTGTTTTTATAGGCATGTTATTGGGTGATGCTTTTCCCGATTTTATGAGTTGGGCCGGAATTTCCTGCATAATTATTAGCGGGGTTATCATTTCCCTCTTCAAAAGAAGTCAGCTTCCCGACGATTAAAAAATATTTCTCATAAAAGATTTGGTAGTTTGAATTTTCTTATCGTATATTTGCGATATAAGATTTCAGACGGCGTTTCCCCGTCTTTTTCTTTGAACACATTCATCGTATAAAAACGATTAAAGAAATGGCAATACATAAGAAAGAAGAGTTTTCTCAGAAAGAACAGGACCTGGCAGCTTTTGCAAAAGCATTAAGTCACCCTGCCCGTATTGCAATATTGAAAATGCTTGCCCAAAAGAATGAATGTATTTGCGGTGAGATCGTTGACGTATTACCACTTGCGCAAAGCACCGTAAGCCAGCATTTGAAAGAATTAAAAAATGCGGGGTTGATCGACGGAACGATCGACGGACCCCGCAGCTGCTATTGCATTAACTGGAAAGCATTTGAAAAATTTAATAGTGAGTTCGGATTTTTATTTGAAAAACTTAAAACAACAAATGCTAAGTGCTGCTAATCTATTCTTATGAATAATAAGCTTACATATAGAAATAGTAAACAACATTCAGATAAAAATAACATTGATCCTGCTACCGCATCTGAATTCTGGTCAATGGAAGGAAAGAATGTCCAGTTCACATGGTTTGATGTTCCCGCTAACACAAGTTTTCCAAATCATAAACATGACAGCGAACAAATAACATATGTACTCGAAGGAGAATTGTTTTTCAAATCAGAAGACTTGGTTTATAAATTATCAAAGGGCGATTGTATCCTGATTCCAGGAAATATCGACCATGAAGTGTGGACTGAAAAATTTTCCGCGATAGCAATCGATTCCTGGTCGCCAGTTAATAACGTTTATGTTGCCAATAAAAATTCATAAATAAAAAAGTATAATCATGAAAAATGAAACTGAGATCAAAGAACTGGTAAGAGAGAAATACTCACAGATCGCCAATCAATCAAAAAATCAGAATGCAAGTTCTTGCTGTGGCGCCACAGGTTGTGGTGACGTATATAATATCATGGCCGACGACTACACAAAGCTTGATGGTTATAATCCTGATGCAGACCTTGGTTTGGGATGTGGTCTACCAACCGAGTTTGCAAAAATAAAAACTGGTGATACAGTTGTGGACCTTGGAAGTGGTGCCGGTAATGATGCGTTTATTGCGCGACGTATCGTTGGTGACCGGGGCCGTGTAGTTGGTATCGACATTACAGAAAAAATGATCGAGTTGGCAAAGAATAATGCGGCAAAGCTTGGCTATAAAAATGTAGAGTTTCGTCATGGTGATATTGACAGCATGCCTTTATTCAGTAATAAAGCTGATGTAGTTGTTAGCAACTGTGTTTTAAACCTCGTTCCCAATAAACACAAAGTATTTGGTGAAATTTTCAGAGTATTAAAACCCGGCGGACACTTTTCCATCTCTGATATTGTGATCGAAGAAGAACTTCCGGCCAAGTGGAAAGAAGTGGCAGAATTATACGCTGGTTGTGTGTCCGGCGCCATTCAAAAAAGTGAATACCTCGGTATTATTGAAGAAGCCGGGTTCACAAACATTACACTTCAAAAAGATAAACCGATAGTTATTCCGGATGAAATACTAGCTGAATATCTAAATGCAGAAGAGATCGATGAATATAAAAATAGTAATGTAAGGATCAAAAGCATTACCGTATATGCAGATAAGCCATCAAAAGATGAAAGAAATTGTTGCGAGCCCGGCAGCGGATGTTGTTAAAATTTTTTTGAAACGAAAATTATAATCATGAAAAAACTTATTTTATTACAAATGCTGGTGCTTACAACACTGACTGTGTTGTCGCAAAGCAGTAAACAGGCTCCACCGGCGTGGGGTCATTACAAAAAATTATCCGCTTATAGTGCAACCCCAAAGAAAGAAATGGAAGCATTCGATACGCTTCATTTTATTCTTGCGTCTGGTGAAACAAAGGTTGAGCATATTGAAAGAAGCGGCGGACCTTCTGTAGAAAAAACAAAAGCCCCCGAATCAAAATGCGACCCAGCCACTTGTCAACCCGATGAATTAATTGGTAATGGTAAAAAAAGAGCCCCATTTTATTTAAGCTCTTCGGAAAAGTTTTTTATCCCGGATTTTCCCGCCAATAGTTCGCCGCAAACCCGTGCCGAGCTGGATTATCTTTTGCAACTACAAACGCAAAGAAGTGAGGAAGATGTAAGAGCCTCCATGTTTTATGCCGGCGTTTATTACAGAACTTCTGTAAAGCCCGGAGACAAAGATTACAAAAAATTTCAGAGGAATCTCTTTCACATCGGAAGAAGTATTGGCACCTGGTTCAATGCAGATTCGTTGCCATTAACTGCGGCCCTTGCTGCAAATGTTTGGAAAGATGCAGAATATCTTATCTGGAAGTATAAAAATTACTTCATTCGGATTCGTCCGTATAAATTGGAATCGGCTTTGCAAAATCTTGAAGAAACAAATTGGGCGGCTTATCCAAGTGGTCATGCGACCAATTCTTATGTGAACGCTTATTTATATTCAGAACTTTTGCCTGAATTCAGTTCGTTCTTTATAAAAGATGCTTATGATATGGCACATTCAAGAGAAATTATTGGTGTCCACTATCCAAGCGATTCCGAAAGCGGTCGTGTTCTGGCCTGGCAGTTGATCAAAAGATTAATGTCAAATGAAAAATTTAAAAAAGATTTTGATGCGGCAAAAAAGGAAGTAGAAAAAATAAAGAAGCAAAAGGGGTTTTAAAAAATGTATCATAATTCTTTAACATTAAAAAGTAAAGCCATGAAAAAACAAATGAAAGATCCGGGATGTGGTTGTGGTAGCGGTTGTTGCACTGGTGCAATGGTCGATTAACACATCAAACAAACGATCTCGGATGTTCCGGGATCGTTTTATTTTCAAATAATTAAAATCAGGATGAAAAAGAAATTACTTTTTGTTTGCGTCGAGAACAGCAATCGTTCACAAATGAGCCAGGCTTTTGCAAAAATGTTGGGTGGCGAAAATGTAGAAGCGTACAGTGCCGGCAGTAAACCTTCGGGCATTGTAAACCCCAAAGCAATTACTGCAATGAAAGAGCTGGGTTATGATCTGGGCAAGCATGAAAGCAAATCATTAAAGGATGTTGAACAATTCGCTCCGTTTGATACGGTGGTAACAATGGGCTGTGGTGATGCTTGTCCCTGGATGCCTGCAAAAAAATTTATTGATTGGGAAATTCCCGATCCTAAAAATATGGGGCCCGCTGAGTTTAATAAAGTAAGGGACCTTATCCGAGATAAAATAAAAGAGTTGTTGTCTTCAATTTAGCCCTTAGACCTTATATATTTTTCCGGTATCGGTGTGTCCTGGCTTTCGCTCTGCCAAAGGATAGTAATTACCCACCAGCGTTTGCCATCATACCAAAGTTGAAAACTGTTTATCCCGCGCATAAAGGGTTTCTCATCATTCAGCGTTCTTCTGCTTTCATAAGTGCTGAACACATGCACAATGTTTCCGAATTGTTCGGTCTTTTTGCCGATCTCTGTTTCAAAAAACCCGTCCTTCTCCAGGAAAGGACCCGAGTTGGTGATATATTCTTCTACTGTCAAAATCCGTCTTGTTGATTCTCCTGTTGGCAGCTTGCCAGTTGGGATCATTCTTGCATCGGGAACAAACAACGTTCGCATCCTGTCCCAGTTTCTTTTTTGCCTGGCGGGTCCGCTGATAACATCATATACCGCCGCAACAATAGCCTCCGGTGAAGAAACATCTTTGGGATTGGCAGGAATACTATCTGTAAGCGCTGTTGCATTTATGGTTGTGTAAAACAAAGCCATCGATGCAAGCATAAATATTATTTTCATGTTGGCTAAATTTTGTTCAAGGTAGTTATTGGCCGTGTATTTTCTTCTCCATTCCAAATCTGGCTGGGGTTTGTTTACTTTGTATAAATTTTTTGATTGAACTCCCCGATCCTATCTAATCGCACATATATTTTTCTTTTCTCTTTGCTGGGATTGGTTTACATCGCGGGGCTCTTTGTGCCTTTAATGGATAACGATTCCGGGCACCATGCAGATATCGCTTTACGAATGTATCTCACTGGTGATTACATTACCTTATATGATCATCGCGGCGATTATATTGATAAGCCGCATTTTCTTTTCTGGACTTCAGCGCTGAGCTATCATATTTTTGGCGTTACTTCTTTTGCTTATCGGTTTCCTTCTTTTCTTTTTACTATTCTCGGTACATATTCCATATTTCGTTTGGGGAAAGAATTATATGGTCATGAGATCGGGAAACTTGCAGCATTAATAGCGGCTTCGTCTTTCTGTTATATTCTCGCCAACAACGATGTTCGCATGGATGCGATACTCACTGGGGCAATTGCTTTTGCAACATGGCAGTTGGTGGCTTATGTTCATCACCGAAAATTTATTTTTCTTCTTGGTGCTGCATTGGGAATGGCTATTGGGTTTTGCACAAAGGGACATGTTGGGTTGGTTACCCCGGTAGCCGGCATTTTCTTTTATATCTTATATAAGAAAAACTGGAAGTTATTGTTTGACTGGCATTGGCTGATCGTCATTTTCTTTTTTGCCATCTTTATTTCTCCCGTTGTTTATTGTTATTATTTACAATTCAATCTTCATCCTGAAAAAATTTCACAGGGTATAAAAGGGGTGAACGGTGTAAAATATATTTTATGGAGCCACAGTTTTGACCGCATAAAAGGTCATGAGCGATTTGGTGCTGTTGGCAAAGAAGATCATTTCTTTTTCCTGCATACATTTTTATGGACGTTTGCTCCCTGGTGTTTTGTAGCATTTATTGCTTTGTTTACTCGGCTAAAGAATTTCTTAATTGCAAAACCCGCCCCTTCGGGTTCGGGCAGGGAAGAATGGCTGAGCACAGGAGTCTTTGTGATGCTGGCAGCTTTAATAAATTTTTCAAATTTCAAGTTGCCGCATTATCTGCCAATCCTTGCGCCGGTAACAGCTTTGATCGTTGCACATTTGTTTGTTTCGCGTTGGAATAATGAACGATGGAGAAAAGCATTTTATATTATTCAATTATCAACTTCCGTTTTATTGCTTGCGACAGCCGCCTTAGTTAATACATGGGCTTTCCCTATTAAAAGTACAGTAGTGCTTATTGGCCTTATCTTTTTTCTCGTTGTTGTTTTTTATTTCTTACTAAGCAAAATGTACAATAGCATACAAAAATCAATTACGGTTTCGGTTGCGGCCATCGTTTTATTTTTCTTTTTAGCGAATACAAATTTTTACCCGCAACTATTAACTTACCAGGGTGGCAAACCTCTTGCTGATATAACAAGCGGGATCGCAGATCCAAAAAATGTTTATTTCTGGAAAAATACTTTTAGCTCTACCTATAATTTCTATTCTTCTTCGAACAGGCAGGTGTATAATGATTCTTTAAAGCAAACAGGAAAGAACTTCTGGCTGATCTATGAAAAGTCACAACGGGTAGAGATTGACTCCCTGCGGCTTCAATTAGGAAAAACATTTTCTGTTCCCGACTACGAGATCACAAGATTGAAAAAAAGTTTTGTTGATCCTGCTACAAGAAAAGGAACACTTGATGAAATGATAATGGCGGAAGTAATCAGTCGAAAATAATTAGTTTTTTAACCGGATGTATTTCTCGGTGTTGATTCTGTTTATTCCCTGGGACTCGATCTTCTCAACTCCGCTTTGAACAAGTGTATCTCCTGTTATTGTTACTGTAAATGAAAAATCATGTCCCTCCCATTCTTTTGCGCTACAATACTCAAGATGTTCAGTATAATCATTCCCGTTAAGAGAATAAGTTCCGCCGCCTGCAGAGAAATCCGTTGTGTCTTTTCTAAGTGTATGATTTAAAAAAGAAAAATGTGAATCATTAATGATCTTGATAAATGATTTGTCTGTTGTATAATCAGTAACAACTGTATCTCCTTTTTCGATCAGCGTTCCACTAAGTAGTTTCCATGTTCCCTGGATTGGAGTTGCTGATGTTTTTTGCAAATTATTTTCAGTTTTTTCCCCGCAGGAGATCATTAGAACTAAAAATAAAACACCGATGGATAGTTTTGGCATTGTGCAATTTAATAAGATCCGGCGTTAACGCTGAAAGCAAATTATGCTGAACAAGTTTAAGCGAGGTGCCTCAATTATTATATTATCATAAATTATATGCGGTTTATAACCGCTTGTCGAATTATATTTAGTAAAAATTTGCTTACTTAAACAGATTAGTTGTTTTAAACATACGATGTTGGAAAAAGAAAAAGAACGGTTGTTCCGTTCGAATAATAATAAGAGTTGGAAAAAATGGGGGCCCTATTTATCTGACCGGCAATGGGGCACGGTTCGGGAAGATTATAGCAAGGAAGGAAATGTTTGGGGTTACATTAATCATGACCTGGCCCGTAGCTACGCCTATCGCTGGGGCGAAGAGGGAATCGCCGGTTTTTGTGACAGCGACCAGGTCTTATGTCTTGCTCCTGCATTTTGGAATGGGAAAGATTCTATTTTAAAAGAACGGCTTTTTGGGTTGACCAATGGGGAAGGCAACCACGGCGAAGATGTAAAAGAACTTTATTTTCATTTGGATTCATCCCCAACACATTCTTATTGCAAATTTTTGTATAAATATCCACAGCAGGCATTTCCATATTTGGAATTGGTAGAGAAAAATAAAAAGGGCCGCTTAAGCCCGGAATATGAATTACTAGACACTGACATATTTAAGGATAACCGTTATTTTGATTGCTACATTGAATATGCAAAAGAGGATATGAACGATATTCTCTTGAGGGTTACGGTCTATAATCGCGGACCCGAGCCTTCTACTATCCACGTGCTTCCACATCTTTGGTTTCGTAATTTTTGGAATCACAATCCCCGGTTCACAAGACCTGAAATTTTTTCGGCTTCGACTGATTGCCTGCAAACAAATTCTTCACGCAATGGGACTTTTTTTCTTTATCACCAAAGTGGCGAACAATTGTTTTGTGAAAACGAAACGAATAATGAGCGGATGTATAGCCGGCCGAACGATTCTCCATTTGTAAAAGATGGGATCAATAATTATATCGTAAATAATGAGGATACGGTCAATCCAAAAAAACAAGGAACCAAAGCAGCTGTTTGGTTTGAGGAAGAAATAAAGGCAGGGGCATCCGCAATTTTCAAGATCAGGTTAAGCAAAAACCAGATTGAAAATCCATGGGATGAGTTTGATAAAATTTTTACTACCCGTAAATCAGAAACTGATCAGTATTATGATGAGCTTACTCCAAAAAAATTATCCCCGGAACACAAGGCGTTACTCCGCAGTTCAGCAAGCGGCTTGTTATGGACCAAACAATTTTATTATTTCGATGTATTCAAGTGGCTTTTTGGAGAACCGGGCGAAACGCAGCCCGATCGTAAATATCGGCGGAATTATGACTGGCAACATCTTACCTGCCGTAACATCATTTCAATGCCTGATAAATGGGAGTATCCATGGTTTGCAGCATGGGATCTTGCTTTTCATGCAACCTCTTTTATTCATGTTGACCCGGATTTTGCCAAGCAACAATTACTCGTTGTCCTGAGAGAATATTATATGCATCCCAACGGACAGATCCCGGCATACGAATGGAATTTCAGTGATGTGAACCCTCCTGTACATGCATGGAGTGTTTGGCAGGTGTACGAAGCTGATAAGAAAAAAACAGGCATTCCTGATTGGGATTTTCTTGAAAGGGCTTTTCAGAAATTACTCATGAATTTCACATGGTGGGTCAATCAAAAAGATGCAAACGGAACAGACATCTTTGAAGGGGGCTTCCTGGGTTTAGACAACATCGGTGTCTTTGATAGAAACCACATGCCGCCAGGTATAAAAAAATTACAGCAGGCAGATGCCACCAGCTGGATGGCAATGTATGCACTCAATATGTTGCGGATGTCATTGGAGTTGGCGCAACATAATAAAGCTTACGAAGAATCGGCTGCAAAATTTTTCCGTCATTTTTTGAATATCGGTTGGGCTATGCATCATATTGGGAAAAAAGATATTTCTCTGTGGGACGAACAAGATGCTTTTTATTATGATGCCATTCAATTTGAAAATGGAACCAGCCAGCGATTAAGGATCCGTTCACTGGTTGGCATAATTCCTTTATTTGCTGCTGAAATAATGCATAGCAGCATATTTGAAGATCTGCGGCAATTTAATACCCGCTTAGAAGTGATAAGACTTACCCGGCCGGATCTAACCCGCATCATCTCAGATATTGATAAAAAGAATGATAATGGCAACTATTTGTTTGCCATCATGATCGGCGACAGGATGGAACACCTTTTGAAAAGGCTTTTAGATGAAGCTGAGTTTTTATCAGATTATGGTATCAGGTCGTTATCAAAAATTCACCACGACAATCCTTACTCGTTCGCATACCAGGGCAGTAATTACAATATTCAATACGAACCCGGCGAAAGCTCCAGTTCTATGTTTGGCGGTAATTCAAATTGGCGGGGGCCTATCTGGTTGCCATTAAATTATTTGATCATTAATTCCCTCAGAAAATATTATGAGTATTATGGCGATACGTATACTTATGAATTTCCTGCGGGGTCAGGAAAAAAGATGAACCTGAAACAAATTGCCAACCAGCTTACCAAAAGAATTCTAAACATCTTTAAAAGAAATGAAAAAGGTAAATTTCAATATCATGCCGGTGATCAATCTTGCTGGACAGAGGAACACTTTAAAGAACACCACCTGTTCTATGAATTTTTTCATGGTGATACGGGGCAAGGCTTAGGCGCATCTCATCAAACAGGGTGGACAGCTTTAATAATAAATTTATTATTAGAAATGGATGAGGACTAATGCCTGTTGAATTCTTTTTAGTATTTAAGTATTTCTGCAGGTAATAATTCTTCTTTTATTTTCCCCCCAACAAGAGACACAAAATAGTTGTTATTAGTTGAGTCAAGTGAAACAGATCTCTTCATTGATCCATTTACAAACAACAATCCAGCCCTGTCATCACAGGCATAACCAGGTTTAAGGCTGCCGCTTAAAATTGAATTGTGATATAATGGTCTTCTTCCTGGTTCCGCATGATAGTGTGGCGAGTGACTATAATTTAGAAATCCTAAACATTCGACCAGGGTTAGTTGTTTTGGTCGTGAATCAGTTGATCCTCCCGTAAACCAGCATAAAGACCCCGCGCTGCCACCCGACATAATGATCCCTTTATCATATGCTTTTTTTAATACGGTGTCTATCCCCTGCGCTTTCCAAATAGCGATCATGTTTAAAGTATTTCCACCTCCAACAATTATAGCATCCATACTCATGATCATTTCTTCAAACCTTTTTTGATTTGGATTTGAATTAATAAATGTTCTCAGCACATATGGTTTTACTGGTAGATCTTCACAGTTGGCATACCAGTTGGCAATACTCTGTGCATTGTCTGCGGATGCAGTAGGAACAAAACAAATTTTGGGGTTCGGCTTGTTTGTAAGCGATGCTAAATATTGAATATACGCTCTGCCAAAAAAACCGCCCGTGACAAAAATTGTTTTATCAACTTTTGTTGTTGTGTTCTGTCCTTGCGTTTCAATTGAAAAAAAGAAAACAATAAGCAGAAGAAGGTATTTGAATTTCATACTTGTGTTTTTTGATGTTATTATTTTAGATAGGAACAGGGGACATTGGGAAATGAATAATCTATTCCATAAGCCGCCTTCAACAAAAGTGAAACAGTTTTTGAAATTACAATTTCATTTCGGTGCATCTGCGGTAGCAATCCCATCATTGCATAACTAATAGGATTAACTGAAGGAATTAACGTTTCCCATTCATAGCCTTTTCCCCATATCAGGCCCACCACTGTGATCTTCAAATCTGCTGATTTGGACAAAAGATAATTCATCATATCTGCAGATTGATTTGTGTTTTGATTTACTGTATGAAAAATGGGTGTCTGTCCCCCAAAGCCGTGTTCATCAACTCCAGCTTTTGAATTTATGTCAGCGCCTCGCTTAACAAGAACTTCCGCACAGGAAACATGATTGAATTCAGCACATATATGAAGCAGGCTTACCTCATGTAAAGGTGTATAAGCGCAGCGAAGCGAATACTTTTTTTCAATTGCCCGGGGATTATTTTTAAGTTCCGAATCCAGGTCGAAGGCATTGTCTGATAAAACAGCCAACAGGATCTTGTCTTCGAAAACCAAACCATGATCCACAAATACTTTGACGCATTCTTTAAATCGTAGGCCCCTTGTGTATTCACTTGTTAATTCATAAATAAGCGGTTCTCCCTTATAATGATCATTTGGATCAATTCCATTAGCAAAACAATCTTTTATTCCTTCGACAGAATGTGTCTCGATGTCCTCAATTATTTTTTGAAGATAATCCATGACTAAATTTTGTGTGCCTTTGCCTATTACCGACGCTCATCACTTAGGACGACCGAAAAACAAGATATAGCCGTCAGCGTCCTTGACCTCAAATCCCCGCAAACCATCATCACCATCTTCGTTGTCTTTGATTGTTGTAAAAAACTCGACATTACGTGACGAGAATTCTGCCGCCAGTGCGTCAGGATCTGGAACATGAAGATAGGCGTCCCAGCGGGCAATGCCTTGTTTGATATCTCGTGTGTAGTTCGGTACGGGATCCACACCAATGGCTTTCAGAATGATCATTGCCGCGCCTCGTTGAACAATGCCGAAAAAGATGTCGTCTTCACTGGGGCCTTGAAAAGTGATGTCGAACCCGAGACGGTCGCGATAAAATGCCATGCCTACAGGAACATTCTTTACAATGAAGAATGGTGCAATGCCGGAAATTTCTGTTTGTTTCATGTAACCACTCGTAAAGTTAGTACTCCTAATTTGTTTATGATTTACTAAGCCATGCTTTCGCATCCTCAATATTGTCAAAAAAATTAATTGTGAGTTTGTCTTTGTCAACTTTATAAGAGATAGTCTCTACGGCAACCTGGTTAAAATAATAATCCGGTTTAACAATCGCTATTGCTTTAAAGCCAAATGTTGTCGCTCTTGGTAAAAATTCTTCATTTAACCATTGCTGATCTTCCATGGCGATTATCTTCATATCCTTAATATCAGCAAGTACTTTCGAGCAATTATTTTGTATAAGTGTGTTCAACATCAATTCTGTCCCTTGCTTAAATTGTTTACTGGTTGCATAACCATCCCATTCCATCACAACACAATTGATTTCTTTATCAAAATAAATGTTGTATATATCTGTATTTGCTTCCATATAAAAACTTTTATAAAAAATAATTGATTTTACAAGCCTGCTTTCTTACTTATCTCCAGCATTCTTTCAATTGGTTTTTTTGCTGCTAATCTTAATTCTTCCTCCATTGTTATATCCGGCACTTCATATTCCATGCAGAGATAAAGCTTCTCAAGGGTGTTACGTTTCATATGGGGGCAATCATTGCAGGCACAATTATTCTCAGGAGGTGCTGGTATAAATGTTTTTGTTGGATTTGCTTTCTGCATTTGGTGAATGATGCCTGTTTCAGTAACCACAATAAACTCCTTCGCATCATCTTTCTGTGTGTATTTCAAAAGGCCCGTTGTGCTGCCAATAAAATCTGCTATACGTAAAACGGGGTCTTCACATTCCGGATGTGCGATCACTTTTGCATTTGGGTGACGAACTTTTAGTTTGGTAATTTTTTCCAGGCTAAATATCTCATGTACCATGCAGGCGCCGTTCCATAGCAACATATTTCTTCCTGTCACTTTGTTGATGTAAGCACCCAGGTTTTTATCCGGCGCAAAAATTATTTTCTGTTCTTTCGGAAAACTTTCAACAATAACTTTTGCGTTGCTGCTGGTACATATCACATCACTCAATGCTTTAATTCCTGCGCTGCAGTTGATGTAACTCACCACCACATGATCAGGGTGCTCGTCTTTGAATTTTTTAAACAATGGTGGTGGACAACTGTCGCTGAGAGAACAACCAGCTTTCAGATCGGGAATCACAACTTTTTTTGTGGGATTTAAAATTTTTGCTGTCTCTGCCATGAAGTGCACGCCGGCAAAAACGATCATGTCTGCACTTGTTTTTTCTGCCTGTTGTGCTAACCCCAAACTATCGCCGATATAATCCGCCACATCCTGGATATCCGGTTCCTGGTAGTAGTGCGCCAGCAGGATCGCATTCTTTTCTTTTTTCAACCGTTCGATCTCTGCAAACAGATCAAGCGTTGGATCAGGTTCTATGTCGAGAAAACCGTTTCTCTCAATTTCATTTTTTGCGATGGTAAGTGTTTCAGGATTCATGCTCATCAAATTTTCAGGAGTGCAATATTCAACTTCACAATCCAATTTTTAAAATCAATTTTTCTCTTAATGTATTAATAGTATTATATAATATTTATAAAAAAGAGTTTATTATTATTACAGCTGTGAATTCGTGGAAAAGATTCTACACAAAATTACGTAGTTGTGATTATACACATTATAAACATGGGTAATCCACAACCAATATCGTTACCTGTCGCAGATCTTAGCATTATATCCACAATATTGTGAATAGAACTTTCTTAATAAAAGGTGTACCAAAAATTTAAAAGAGCATGTGGATAGAGTATGGATTAACTGAGAACAACGAACACTAACAGTTCTTAGTTGATGGTCTTAAACTTTCATGCATCCAATCTTTCTGTTTCATGCTAACGTTTCACCTACTCTTATTAACATGAAATATCTTTTGCCAACATCCCTTTGGGGAGAAAAACTTTAGACAATACATCAAAAACGAAGCAAAAGAAGGAGAAATTAAAAAAACTAACTTTACGAATCTCAAACTCAACTCATGAAACATATAAATAAACTTCTTTTTACAACGATCTTTCTATTATACTCTGCAATTTCTTTTGCCAATGAAGGCATGTGGCTTCCCTTATTATTAGAAAAGCTGAATGAAAAAGAAATGAAGAGCCTTGGTATGAAGATAGGCGCAAAAGATATTTATAGTATCAATAGTGGGAGCTTAAAAGATGCTATTGTAAGCTTTGGCGGGTTTTGTACGGGTGAAATAATTTCCAGCAAAGGATTAGTGCTTACCAACCACCATTGTGGATTTGATGCTGTACAAAACCATACTACACTTGAACATAATTATATACGAGATGGCTTCTGGGCAAACAGCAACAGCGAAGAACTTCCAAACCCCGGTTTATTTGTAACATTTATTATAAGGATAGAAGATGTAACAAAGCAAGTCTTAAGCGGCGTAATCCCGACAATGAGTGAAAGTGAAAGACAATCACAGGTAGATAAGAACATGGAGGCTTTACGCAATACTGTAAAAAAAGAAAGTTTTCAGAAAGTACTGATCCGCGGCTTCTTTGAAAACAATCAATACTTTCTCTTTGTTACAGAAACATATAATGATGTTCGCCTGGTTGGTGCTCCACCAGCCGCCATTGGAAATTTTGGAAAAGACACAGACAACTGGATGTGGCCCCGCCACACCGGAGATTTTTCTATGTTTCGTATTTATGCAGGCAAGGACAATAAGCCGGCAGATTATTCTCCAGACAATATTCCATATATACCAAAGAAATCATTGACCATTTCACTTAATGGAGTTAAACAAGGTGACTTTACAATGGTGTTTGGCTTTCCCGGAAGAACAACCGAATATTTACCAGCTTCCGCTGTTGAACAAATAATAACCGTAAACGATCCGGCAAAAATTTCTATCCGCGAAAAAGCATTGAATGTCATAGACGGCTTTATGAGAAAAGACGAGCAGATAAAAATTCAATATGCTTCAAAGTATGCCGGGATTCAAAACGCCTATAAAAAATGGCAGGGAGAAGTTCTTGGTCTTACAAGAACAGATGCATTAAGTAAAAAGAAAGCCTACGAAACAGAATTTCAAAAAAGAGTTTTGGCAAATCCTCAATGGAAAACAAAATATGGAAATACATTACAGGATCTGAACAGCGCTTATGCAGAAATAAAACCCTACGGCTATGCAAGAGATTACTTTAATGAGATCGTGAGTAAGATCGAATTATTTACCGTAGCAGGACAGCTTAGTTCACTTGTGAATGCTTTTGATGGCGGAGGAGAGGCGGCTTTTTCAAATAGGAAAAAAGAAGTAACGGATTTTCTCAATGGCTTTTTCCCAGAGCACAATACAGAAGTTGATAAAAAGCTTTTTGCAGCCTTAATGAATATGTATGTAATGGACCAGGAAAAAGGAAATGTATCACCAATGATGAAAGAAAAAGTAACTTCAGTAGCAGGAGATTTTGATAAACTGGCGGAAAGGGTTTATAAAGAAACGGCCATTTTAAATGGAAACTCACTCAAGGCAAAATTACAAATGCCAACCAACGATGTTTTAAATTATATACGTAGCGAAGAAGGTGTAAAATTATACATCGACATTTTACAAACATATCAAACACAAGTACAGGGAAAGCTTAATGAAATACAAACAAGGATCAATAAGCTTCAGCGAACATATATGCAGGCGCAAATAGATGTATTTAAGGAGAAAAAGTTTTACCCCGATGCCAATAGTACTTTGCGTGTCACTTATGGAAATGTAAAAGGCTACGAAGCAAGAGATGCTGTTTCCTACGATTTCTATACGTATCTCGATGGCGTGATGGAAAAATATAAACCCGGTGATTACGAATTTGATGTTCCTGAAAAACTTAGGACGCTTTATCAAACCAAAGATTACGGGCCGTATGCAGTAAATGGCAAACTACCGGTTTGCTTTATTGCCGCCAATCATACAACCGGGGGAAATAGCGGCAGCCCGGCACTTGATGCCTATGGTCGTCTTATTGGCCTCAACTTCGATCGTGTTTGGGAAGGAACCATGAGCGACATTAACTATGACCCTTCTATTTGCAGGAATATTATGGTGGATATCCGCTATGTTTTATTCATTATCGACAAGTTTGCCGGCGCCAAACGCCTTATTAATGAGATGAAACTGGTAAGCGGCCCTAAAATTTGATGGGGCTTTCAATAAAAGTACAAATCCCCACTTCGGTTCCGGCTGTTCGCTACTACTCTGCCACAGATCTGCGCACTGCTGTCACACTGAGCTTGCCGAAGTGCTTCAGCGGAGTATTCGCTTCCATCCGGCAGCCCATCAGCACCTGAATAAAACCCAGCAAAGAAACCCTGTTTTTCCACAGTTTTTCCCCTATTTTTGCCCTCCTTTTTATAACCCTATAATATTATTATGTCAGTTATTCAGAGCATTCGTGAAAAGTATGCAAAGTGGG
>Ga0193738_1000124_pt1 | contig 48783 bp, 84 predicted proteins | sample L2a1metaG_FD_144927 | JGI IMG/M metagenome (GOLD analysis project Ga0193738, IMG submission 144927) | Soil microbial communities from a riparian zone of the East river system, Colorado, United States - L2a1 | ecosystem: Environmental > Terrestrial > Soil > Riparian zone | place: USA: East River... | reverse complement strand
GGTATGGCAGGCATGGCCGGTCAGGCGGGCATATTGGGCACGATGGGCAACGCGGCTGCGGGCTACATTGGCGCGGGTGGCGGCGCTGCTTTCGGCACAGCGATGGGTGTGGGTGCGGCCGGACCCGTCATGACGACGGCAGCGGTCCAGGGCGCGGCCTTCGAAGGTGCAATGGCTGCGGCAGGCTACAGCGCGGCGTCAGGTGGCACCGCAGCCGGTGTGGCCGGTGGGTTGGCATCGGGCACAGGCGCAGGCGCGAGCGCAGCGGGCACGACGTTGCTCGGCGCGATCCCGGTTGCAGGGTGGGTCGCCCTGGCCGGAATCGCGGCCTATGCAGCCTACAAGAAGTGGGGCAAGGGTGGCGGGCCGAAGATCGAAGGTGCTGCGGGCTTGAGCGAAGGCCAATTAGGTACTGCTGGTCAGAGCCATCAGTTAGATCAAAATGCGCAGAAGGTAGTCGACAACTTGTCTGCTGAATATAAACGCATGGCGACGATGCTTGGCTCGACGCAAAAAGATATGAAGTTCGGTGCGTGGATGTCCACAGACCCAGAAGGCAAGTCGAAGTCGTTTGTTGGAATACGCAGCGAGGTCGGTGAAGTTGTCGATAGGAATATCGGTCGCAGTCAAGAAGAACTTGCCAAAGGAATAGCGTCGGTGTCGACGAAAGTAATGGTCGAAGCTCTACGCAACTCTGGCTTAGATTCGCAGATGCTCGCCTACTTCGATGAGATCACCGTAGGCATGAAGGATGAAGCGAAGCTAGCTGCATTCGAGCACCTTGCCGCTGTTGGACAGTATTGGAAAGCGGTGCGCTCGTTGGGTGGCATCACGAAGAACCTGGGCAACATATCGTTCGATGCTGCTGTTGGAATTGCCGAACTCGCTGGCGGTGTTGACAAATTAGCTGGTGGACTTGACACATACACAAAGAATTTCTTGACTAGTGCCGAACAAGAGAAGTTGGCTTATCAGGCATTGGCACAGCAACTCAATGCAGCGGGCTCTGGGTGGTACGGCTTCACTGAGCAGATGCTTCGAGGATGGGACAGAGATTTCTTTCGCAAGCAAATTGAATCGCTTGATCTTGAGACTGAACTAGGCAGGCAACGCTACGTGTCGTTGATGAATGCTGCCGGTGCGTTTGCTGCTCTTAAACCGCAAGTAGACAAAACCGTTACGGCACAAGAGAAGTATGAGTTTGCACTGGAAGCTCTACGCGGTGCGTATGATCGTCAAAAGGATGCATTGACAACGACGCGTGACGCGATGAGGTCCGCTACGCAGTCGTTCCTAGACTTCAACAAGTCGTTGAAGATCGACGAGGCATTGAGCACGCTTAATCCGCAAGAGCGGATGATAGAACTTCAGGGGCAATACGAAGCCGCACGCCAAGCGGCCCATGCTGGCGGGTACAAAGAAGAAGACGTATCGCGCATGCAAGAAGCGGCGCGTGCCTTGCTGCGAGGCGGCAGGGAATACTTTGCATCGGGCTCGGGCTACGATGAGTTGTTCAAGAAGATCACTGCTGAAATGGAAGCTAGTGCCGGTGCAACTAAATACGCGGGCGATGTTGCTGATCGGCAGTTGAGTCAGCTTGAAAGACAAGTCGGTCATTTAGTGAACATTGACAAGACGCTTATCAGCGTCGATCAGGCACTTCGAGATTTCCTTTCGGTGACCGGCAAAGGAACACCGTATGTTCTTGGATACCCGCATGCCGAAGGCTTGTCGCGGGTTCCGTATAACAACTATCCTGCGTTGCTTCACAAAGAAGAAATGGTTCTGCCACAAAACGAGTCGAACTTCATTCGCGGCCTGCCGGACTTCTCAGGGGAGTTGCGTGCACTGCGGCAAGAGGTGACTGCCCTGCGCAGAGAGAATCGGCAGGATGCAGGGAATACAATCGGCGCGACGTTCACAGCGGCGCAGCAGTCAGCACAAGTGCAAAGCGAAGCGACCATACGGGCCGCTCGTCAGCGTTCCTATCAATCCCGTTCACGGCCCGTATTGGCCTAAGGAGTGAAATCAAATGCCAACAGCATTCAAGTACAACGACTACGTTATTCAAAAGAACAAGGGTGTGCACAACTGGTCGTCGCACACGTTCAAATTGTTCTTGAGCGCTACGCTGCCCCTCGCGACTCACACGATGTTGTCGCAAGCAGCGCAACTCGCGACATCCGGCACCGGCTACACAGGCGGCGCGGGCGGCGGTGTTGCCCTGGTCATTCCTCTCGCTGTCCAAGAGAGTCCGGCAGGCACAGCGCTTGTAGCGGCTAATCAGGTGGTCATCACAGCAGCGGGTGCAGCGATTGGACCGTTCCGCTATTACGGCATCTACAACGACAGCGCAACGTCACCGGCTGATGCGCTCGTGATGTGGTGGGATCACGGCTCTAACGTGACACTGAATGACGGTGACTCGTTCACCGTGAAATTCAACAACACGACACCCGGCACGATCTTCACCGACGCATAAAGTACGGTGGCATACACCGAAACTTGCGACCCTGGCGTCGTCATCGAGTCGCAGACGCCAACGAGCATCATCTACCTCAGGCCCCATTCGGGCGTGAGGTGGAGGATCGACGGTGTCTGCAATCATTGTGGCGCGTGTTGTGTGGGCGCAGTCGGTCCGGCTCCGGTGCTCGATTGTCCTGTGACGCCTGAATTCATTGGCTTGTTTCCTGGCTGCACGTTGCATAGCGGCGAGTATCTGTAATGGGCACGCGTTTCTACTTCAACACCACTGCGCCGAGTGTTGTCCCGACATGGCCGAGGAAGGCTGTCTCACTGCCCGTTGCGCAGCATCAGGATCACGCGACTGCCAATGTCGAGAAGTCGCTCGGGACTGTATCAGCAACACCGTTGACCGCTCTAACTGTCACTTCTATTGCTAGCACAGACCCGCAGTCAATTTATTTTGGGCGCTTCACTTCTGAGCCATTAGCCGCACAGGAATTTCCCGCGCAGACGTGGCATCTGTATATGTCGCTGGGATGCACCAATGCTGCTGCTGGCACGATGCATCGTCCGACGCTTTATTTTTATCGTCCATCTACGGGTGCGATACAGTATGTTTTTGACGGCAGCACCAATCCGCTAGTGCGGGTTGTGTATGCAGGCGGCGGGCCGATCATAGCCGAAGGCAAAGTAGCCGTAGCTAATTCATTCACTGTGCAGAACGGCGACGTTCTGGTCTATGAATTTTGGTCGTGGGGCGATGCGACGATGGCTACGGCGTATGTGCAGACAGCGTCCGTCAATGATACTGCGGCCTACATAGAGCCCACAGCAACAACGGTGGCGTTCTACACCGGGCCTGTAGGCGTGAACACTCCCAGCACTGCGGACCCATTGATCTATGCGCCGATGGGACTGTATGCGACAACTGATGTCGCAGTGCTTAGCAGTGTCGCAACACCGTTCGCGCATACAGCGTTGTCTGCATTCGATGCAACGTCGACAATAGCGCGTGCGCCGGTTCTGACAAGCAGCATCGCATTGCCTACGAGCTACGCATACACACCGAGCTTGAATACCGCAGCGACGGTGTCGAGAAACACAACGAGCATGCCGACGCCTGCACCGAGCTACGCGGTGACGGCACGTAGCGCATCGGACAATATCGAGATCAGAGCCGGACCGCTGACGTTCACACCGATGGCAGCGTTCGATGCGACATCGACTGTAGGTATAAAAGTCAGCGTCACAAGCGTTGCGGACATTGCAAGTTATGCAACGTCGACCGCATACGATACACGCGCAAGCAGTGTTCTTTCGAGCAGTGCGACGCCGCCTGTATCGTATACGCTTAACGGGTTCGATGCGACAGGCACTTACAGCGTGTCGGTGCCGCTAATTTCGACACTCACAGAAAACTTCGAAGCACCACTCGACACCAATAAGTGGACGACATCGGGCGTTAGCGGCTCGGTCACTGTCTCAGGCGGCGTTGCTAACTTTGCAGTCACCAATGGAATAGCTGGCGCGAAGTGCAATCTCACCTCGAAGAACTTTTTCAATCTTAGAGGTAGTCGCGTATTTGCGAAGGTTGTTCAGCCGTTACGGCAGACAGGTGATCCGCCTAACAATAGTTATTCGCTCGGCGTTAAATCAGCCGGTGAAAATTATGTCGCATGGGCATTCAATACCGCTGGCACTTTAGCGATTCACAAGTTCACGAATGACGCGTGGGACGGTGAACTCGCAGCAATAGCTACTGGCATTTACGCAACTCCTGATACCTTCAGGTGGCTGGGCATCAGAGAGAATGCCGGAACAATATATTTTGAGTCGGCACCTAACAGCGCTTCGAACCCGCCGACTGAGGGTCAATGGGTTGTCCGTCACTCTGTTCTTGCTAGCACGTTGTCGGTTGATCCATCGGCGTGTCAGTTCATTGCCTGGATATACATCGGCCTTGGCGCGACAACGACGGCACCTTTCCAGATTGACGGCATCAATACCGCAACGTCTGCCGCAATCGCGACTACATCGACAGCGCTACCGGCTCAATACACGGTCGGTGCATTCGATGCAACAGGCATCAAGGCGGCGAGCATTCCATCGTCGGCGCTATCGACCTCATACGCTCTCGCTGCAAAAGATGCGACAGGTGCGGTCAAGCAGTCGATCACATCGCAAGCGCTCCCGGCCCAATACACGCTCGGCGCGTTCGATGCGACAGGTGTCAGAGCAGGACTTGGACGGCAACTGATTGAGACGCTCACAGAAAACTTTGGGGCAGCGCTCGATACAAACAAGTGGATTGCGTCCGGTGTTAATGGCTCGGTCACGGCTTCAGGCGGCGTTGCCGTCTTTTCTGTCACCAATGGAATATCAGGGGCAAAGTGTTCTCTGCAATCGAAAGAACTCTTCGACCTCAGAGAGAGTGGCGTATTCGCCAAGGTTGTTCAACCCTGGCGGCTAGTCGGTGATCCTGCTGCCAATAGCTTTTCGCTCGGTCTTATATCAGCAGGCGATAACTACATAGAGTGGGCAGTTGGCACCAACGGTTCGCTAGAAATACATAAATTCACGAACGGTGCTTTCGAATGGGTTGCAGAAGTAGCCGCAGCCCCGGCCGCTTTCTCCGATACCCATAGATGGCTGCGCATTAGCGAGCGAGCCGGAACAACATACTTCGAATCAGCACCGGGCACCGCTTCTAATCCGCCGACTGCGGGTCAATGGGTTGTTCGATATTCTGCTCTTACGAACACATTGCCGATTGATGCGTCGGCCTGTTCGTTCATCACCTGGATATACGTCAACGTCGGCGGCACAACATCGCTGCCGTTGCAGATCGACGGTGTCAACACCGCAACCGTCGGTGTCGGCGGCGCAATCACATCGAGCGCAGACCCGACTAGCTACACCCTGGCACCGGCCACACTGACAGCGGCAACAGTGGCGCGGCGGATCACGAGCGATGCGCTGCCCGCAGCCTATGCCCTGGCACCGGCCACACTGACAGCGGCGGCGCGGCAAGTCGCGAGCACTGCGCTGCCTGCCGGGTTCGCCTGGACACCGGCCGCGCTGACGACTGCGGGCCGATCCTGGGCGAGTGTCGCGGTTGCGGGCTCCTGGGCGCTCGATCCGGGTCCAGGCTATGGGAGCATCGGCAGGGTCACGAACGCGCAGCCTGGATCGTTCTCGCAAGCCGCGTTGCCGATTACGTCGAGCTTTGCCGTCGCTGCCGGGTTCTCGACGTATGCCTACAGCCCGACAGCAACGACGATCTCGCTCGGGCGCGTCTACACATCGACTGCGTTGCCAGCGGGTTACGCGGTCACACCGTCGACGCTCACGAGCGCTCGTGCTGCGTTCTTCGCGTCGGCCGGGAACGCGGAATACCTGGGCGCTTATGCGACGACGACGAACACGGTCTACATCAAGCCGATTGCACAAGCATCGGCGGCGCTGCCGGTTGAATACACGCTCTCTGCGTTCTCGTCGACGGTGTCGCTCGGGCGCGTTTTTGTATCTGACGCAACGAAGACATCCTACAGCGTCAACGCGGTTGAATCGTTCGCATCGCTTGCGCGTGTTTCCGATGCATCCAAGGCTTTGTATAGCTGGTCGGGTGTATCGGCAACAAGCGGTCAGCTTATTGTCTATTTTTCCAACGCACTTCAAGCGACATACAGCTACAGCGGAAAAGACACGACGGATGGTTTTGCGCGATTCGTTCCTAGTGATGCGACGAAGGCGACATACTCGTCGCTTGCTCTTGAATCCTTCGGCTACGCGCTTCGTTCATCGGTTGCGTTGCCGTTCTCGTTCACGTTCAGTGTTTCGGGACTACTGACGACAACACGCTTCGACCGCACTTCTGCGGCGCTGCCTATAGAGTACATCGTCACTGGAATGTCGACGACGACTTCGGGCGGCGCGAATATTGTCAGTGCTGCGTTGCTGTTTGAATTCAAACTCTCGGGCGCATGGGGTGGCAGCGCTGTCAACAAGAACAGCATTGCTAATGGCACGTCCTACACCGTCACCGTGCCGACATCGACCGTCGGTGTTCCGACAAAGAATTCGATTGCATGGCCGACGAGATACGATGTTGTCACACCGAACGTGCAATCGGGTCGCGCAACATTCTCTGTTGCGTTGCCGACATCGTATCTTGTCTCGTTGCCGTCGATATATGTACCGAACACGCATACGTCAGCGGCGCTGCCAAGGACGTACACTGTCTCGACGCCAGCGACGACGCATCGGTACGGCTATGCGTCGCAAGCGAATCCGGCGCGGTATCTCTGGGACCGTGAGTCCTGGCTGACTGTTGATCTTGTCCCGAGTATCGTCAAGCCGCCGATAGTCTTCCCGTTGCCTGTGCTGCGGGCAGCAGTGACAGACGCACAGTTTAACGCGTGGATAGAAGATGATCGTGCAGTGCGTGTCATATTGATTGAGACGAAGTGCGTCGAGCCGGTGAGCGGTGCGGTTGAGGCTGTGTACTTCGCTTCGAGTAGCTTCGTGACGAAACTCGAAGACGTTTTGTCTGTTTTCTACGCACCGTTGATGCGCGGTGGGCTTGATTTTGCGCAAGCTATCGACCTCGATCTACAGGGCAATCAATCGTATGGAGACATCGAACTAGACAACAGCAGCGGCGATCTCGATTGGATGTTTGATCGTGTGTGGCTCTACAAAGAGTTCAAGGCATACGTCGGCGATGCGACATGGCCGCGCCGAGACTTCAGGCAAATATTTGATGGGACCATTGAAGACATCGACAGCAGCGTGCGCGACACCGTGAACGTGCGACTGCGCGACAAGCTCTATCGTCTTGACATGCCTCTTAGCGACATGAAGGTCGGCGGCACCGGACCGAATGCGAGTCGCCTTGTACCGATCACGTTTGGCGAGTGCCATAACATTACGCCGGTACTCGTGTCACAGGCTTCGTTGATCTATGTCTATCACACACGCGTGACAGAGCGTGTGATTGAAGTTCGCGACAACGGCATTCCTGTTGCCTTCAACTTTTTAGCTGGTGCACCGGCATCGTTCCAGTTGCAAAAGCAACCATTTGGCCGGATCACTTGCAGCGTACAAGGCGACAGAACGGCTGGCGGTGTGTTTGGCACAGGCTACGTCAGTTCTGTGGCTGCGCTCACACAACGTCTGATGAAAGAATGGGGCACAGAGAAAAACAATCGCTTCACGGCGGAAGACATCGACGTGAGCAACTTCAATTACTTCGACACAAGAAACAAAGCGCCGGTTGGTTTGTACGCCACTGAACGAACGACGGTGCTTGATGCGTGTCAGCAGATAGCCGGGTCAGTGGGTGGACGGCTAACGATGACGGCGCTCGGCAAAGCACAACTCGTGAAGCTGAAATTGCCGCCGACTGAAGATACTACTCCTATAAACTTGCAGTACAACGGCGATTTCTCTTTACAGCTTGACGGCTGGACCTACATCGGCGGTGTTGGCGGTATTGCACCTAACGCCGATGTCGGTTTGAATCTTCCTGGCGGGTGGTTCATACCAGGACAAAACACGTTCTATTCACATCAAATGGGCATTGCGAACAATCCCAATGCTTACTTTGAGTATCTCGGTAATGCTGCTACTGTTGAACCGAATAAGCGGTATGTCGTGAGTGCGTATTCTGGCTCTCATCGTGCGCGCTTCGCAATTCTCTTTTATGAGTACAACGATAAAGGCGAAGTAGTTGACAGGACACCTCTCTCGACAACCGCATTCAACAACGTAGAGAAGAACGGCGGCACTACTCTTGACGCATACAAGAGAGTCTACGATTCGAAGATCACGTCACCGAACACCGTTTGGATTCGTGTGGCGCTGCGCAAGTACGACACTACTTCGGGCGAAACTGACTCATGGATGTTCGTTAATAACGTGTCATTGATCGGCGCTGAAGTGAACGTAACGCCGCCGATTGTCGTTACCGAGTCGGATATGGTTGCTGGCTCTTTGCATATCGCAGATCGTTTGCCGATGGTGCCCGGTGTTCGTCTTGGCTACTGTAGAAATTGGACAGTGCAGGAAGACACATCGCAAGGTGTACCGGAAGAACACAAGGCAATGTACGCGAAAGAATGGCTCACTATTGCGCTCACTGAAGAGACAGCACGCAACAAGTACGGTATCTGGTCCGAATCGGAACAAGAGAATTGTCTACTGCTTGAGAAGGTGAGTGCTTCGGCTGAATGCGACAGGCGCGTGAAGCTACGATCAGAACAACGACACGTCTATGAATTCGTTGGCTTTGCGAGGTTGATGTTTACGCCAGTGGGTGCGGCAATGACGGTCAAGCATCGCCGGTTTAATTTGTCTGAAGGCAAGACAGGACAAGTCGTTTCAGTTGCCGTAAATTGGCTAACGACACAGGTCACTATCAGGGTGCTAATCTAATGACTGATGTAGTCAATGAACGAGACGTAACGATGCGGCGCTCTCCTGCGCGTACTGTGGCTGTGACTCCACCTAACGAGGCCGCAGCAGCCAACATTTCTATCACACTGCTTTCTGATGTCGCCGTATGGACTAGGACGCCTCCGGGTTCACCGTGGCGTATCATACCTAGCAACAATGCTAGTCTTACTCGCGAGACATTGACTGTAATTCTCAAAGACATCCCAGCCAATAATCCGGTGACATGGAAAGTTGGTGCCTATACCAAAACATGGAGCGAAGCGAAACAAGCGTATGTGCTTACGTCGTTCGTAGAACAGGACATTCCCACTCACGGCATCGTGCTTAGAGGCACAGGGAATTTGACTAGAACAATCGAAATGACCGACTACCCGAGTAATCTATCGCATCCGTCGGTTGTCTATGGTCGCATGACAGGTGGGGTACGTGTCAGCACAACTCATTTGGGCATCGAGTATGTCGACCTCAAGGCTATAGAAGAAATAGGCTAGGACAATATCATGAGCAATATTCGTTTGATTTGGGATAACGCTGTAGATCGTGCATCACTTATTGCGTCGAGTGAAGCGGGATCGCTGGTGGTCGCAAACCTCTACTCGGACCTCAAGGCCAAGGTGTGGCGGGCACTCGATGTCAATGCCGGTGTTGTCTGTATGTGGCCTCAGGCAGAGACGATCAGTTGTGTCGTCGCTGCATTCAATAACCTCACGTCGCTAGCAACCATGCGCGTTGTTGGCTATACGTATGAGACGGATGTAAGGCCCATATTCGACACAGGTGCGGTGCAGTGCGCGGCACCTCCTGGGCTCGGTCAGTTCATGTGGGGCTCGCCCCTTGGCGAGAACTTCTATCAGCGTGGCGGTGCTTCTCTGTTCGCCTACGGGTATGGCGGCTACGGTGTTGTCTGGATACCGGGTAACCATGCTGTGCGTAAACTCGAAGTTCACCTCTTCGATCTCGATAATCCGGACACGTATATCGAAGTCGGCCGCTTGATTGCTGGTCCTGTTTGGTCACCGCGCTATAACTTCAACTTCGGACACAATGTCACATACGTGGATTCAAGCAGGCGCACGCGTACAGAAGCCGGTGACTTGCGCGGCGAGCGCGGGCCGAAGTGGCGACGCATCGAGTTTGAATTGAGCAACATGGACTCGCAAGATCGTGCCGCCATGTTGCGTCTAGCTCGCGTGAACGGAACGACAGAGTCATTGTTTGTGAGCTTGTTTCCTGAGAGCGACGACAAACTACTTGAGCAGAGTTATCAATTGTGGGGCAAGTTCGCCGATAGCGTACAGTTGTCTCAACCCAATTACGACATCTATACCGCACGAGTTGCGATGGAGGAAGTGTGATGGCAACCAATCGCCCCTTTGAGTATGGCCGCAAAGATTACATCGACCGGCTGAACGATCTTCACAACACCGGGATACCGCGTGTGCGTGCTGACCCGTCAAACCTCGACACAACAGGCACAGACGTGACAGCGAATAGGCAAATACGCCTTGGCGACAACGGGTGCTGCGCCGACGTGCGAGGAACAGTGACGATGACAGTTCATCCAGAATGTATTGTTGACGGCTTCTCGATGATCGTGAATGCTGTGTCGGGTACGACAACAATCAATGTGGCTGCTGTGGGCTTCTTCATTGATGGCGCGGGTACAGTGACGCAGAAGACAATCGCCGCAGGCAATGCCGCAATTCTTTCGAGCGACGGCATCGGCTTTCGCATGTTCCGAATGACCTCAGTCTAAAGAAAGCAGCATCATGGGTCTACGTTTTTATGCAGGGTCGCCGATAAGAGTTCCGGCACCGGCACCGGCTTCTAATGCACCTCCGGTTAATTCCGTGCCATCGGGGCAGACTACATACATCGACACAATCAAGCACTTCACCGTCGCGGGCAATAACGCAGTCACGGTTGCCGATACTGATACACCGCTGGTCACTGCAACACTCACGACGAGTACAGGAATGCTTGAAGTCATGGTGAATTCAAGTGTGATTATCTCGAACAACAAGAGCAATAAGATCATTGTTGTTGGTTCACCGGCTAGCATCAATCGCGCACTGGACGGCATGCGCTGGACGCCGCCAACAAGTTTCAGCGGTGTTGCTACGATTACTCTGCGCATCAATGACGGAGAGAACATTGACATCGACAGTTTCGATATTACTGTGTCAGGGACAGCGCCCGTTTATATACCGCCTGGGCCGACGAACACCGTGCCGACTCTCACGAAGCTGACTCCCTACCTCACGAATGTTAATTTCTCGGCCGATAACATTCGTGTGTACGATCCAGATGTGGCCTCGCTCACGACAACGCTGACGACAGTGGGCGGTACTGTCAATGTGTCAATTGCCGGTGGCGGAACTATTACGGGCAACAACACAGGGCTCATGACACTTGTCGGCACACAACCGCAGATCAACGCAGCGCTCGGCACGTTGGTCTATAAACCGAATTCTGGCTTCTGGGGCTATGGCAAACTCACAATATCAACTACGGACGGTCCGCTGACGGACACTGACGACATCGTTATTGTCGTTAGAGCACAAGAGCTTCCGCCAGTACAGCGGATGCCGCCGAATTCATATTACGTTGCCAATGACCAAGGACCAGCCTGCTTTGTGTTCTGGGAAGTGGACGACAGAATACAGATCACCACTGCATATAAAGCGCCTATCACAACTACGCTATCGGACACCTATGGGTCGATGCAATATATGACCGCTATGGGCACCGGCCCTACTCTTCAACCCGACAATCTTCCGGCGAAGGTTGTTTATTGTTATTGGGATGCCTCCGGTACTTTACCAATTAAATCAGTGTCGATAGACTACACATGCATCGGTATTGTTCGAATGAATCACATGAGCAATGGTGCGATGGGGTGGCCTCATGCTATTGGCAGTCTAGCCCCGCATGATCTTCAACAAGTAAGAGCACGAGGACAAAGGTGCTTCTTAGTTATCGGTGGACCCGGAACACGCGGCTTTAACTATACGACGCGAGAACAGTCGGACAATTTGTTGAACTCTATCAAGCCATACATTTACTATCTTAATGGCGTTGACGGCGTTGACTTCCAGAACTATGACGGTGACTTGACCGGCTTGAGTCTCGCAACAGAAGCAGTGTATATCGCGCAGCAATTGAAAGCGGCGTATGGTGCCGGGTTCAACATCGTCTATACGTTCCGGCAAAACCCAGCAAGCCAACAAGTGAAGGACATCGCTACTGCACTGCACAACGCAAACTGCCTGACGTTCTGCCAGCAGATATTTATGGAGAATGCTGCATTCAAGGCGCAGTACGCTGTATCGAACAAGGTGCTTCAGTTCATAACTGACACACAAATACCCGCGTCAAAGGTCGTGATTGGTTTGTCGACGTACTATGATTACGCGACCAGTCTGACGCTGGCAGAATGTACACGCGAATGGGGACAGGTCGTCGCTGCGCAGCCAACTATTCGCGGCGTGAACGCTTGGAGTGCAAACACAGATGTCGTTGTGAATTGGGCATTCATCAATCAATTCAAAGTCACAATCGGCGCTAATCCTTTGAGCAAAGGAAAATCAACTATCACAAGAGGCACAGGTGGGAAAGTTCTCACGTTTGTTGGCGATGTAACGACAATCAATAATGCATTGAATGAAATCTATCTTTACAGCCCATACATAAACATGACCTACAACGACACGCTTGTCGTGACGACAACTGATGGCGTGATGTCAGACACTAGGACGATTCCTCTGGTTCTATCGAGCCTAGGCCCAGGCGGCGAAGGCGGCGGCGGCGCGTAGTGATGTGGGAAAGCATACAAGAGTGGGTGCTGCGTCTAGCCGGTGTTGCTGGTGCTCTCGCGTCGATGAAATTTGTCAGCGGCACAATTGTCGACCGCACACTAATGGTCATTGGTGGTGCGTTCTTCTCTTTCTATGCAACTGATTGGGTTTCACAGTGGCTCGCGTTGCCTCCCGGCTTGACAGGTTTTCTCCTGGGACTGTTCGGTATGTCGGTGCTTAGCCGCGTGTGGGAGTGGGTGCAGTCGACGAATGCGGTATCCGGTTTTCTTGATGCATGGTTGCGTCGAGGCATACCGCCACCGAAGAAGGATGAAGACAAGTAATGGACCTCACACATTTATCTTCGGCCTGTTGGTTCTTCATCGGCATCACGGCTCTAATTGCGAGCTTCTCCGGCTACGTGCGCAAGACAGTGATGGAGGTCGTTGCATTGGCCGGTGTTAGCCTGGGTGCGTTCTCGCGGTCCTATTACGTGTTTCTTCGTGAAGAAATTCAACAAGACGCTCTGTGGATTTCAATCGCACTTGCACTCTATTGTCTTGCCATGTGGCATAAGATGCTGTGGGTTGTTCCACACCGACCCGACTACAAGCCACCGCGTAAGTCGAAGTTTTATTGATGTCGATCACGCTCACCGATTACATCGTCAAGCGCAACGTGCGGGCGTTCCTGTGGGCGCTGCGCTTCGGCGAGGGCACGCAGGGTGAGGATGGATACCGCACGCTGTTCGGCGGTAAGTTGTTCCTGGGTGTTGACGGTGTCTACAGCACGTTCGACGACTTCGCCGATCACCCGCGCATTCGCACGACAGTCACACTCAAAAACGGCAAGCGGCTCACGTCGACTGCGGCGGGTGCTTACCAAATTCTTGAAAAAACTTGGCTCGGTTTATGTGGCGAATACGGCTTCATCAACTTCGAGCCACCGACACAAGACCTTGCCGCAATCGCGTTGATTCATGGCCGCAAGGCTCTCGAAGATGTTGTCGAGGGTCGCATCAGTAATGCGGTGTTGAAGTGCAATAAAGAGTGGGCGAGCTTGCCCGGTTCACCCTACGGTCAGCCAGTTGTCACACCGGAGGAATTCATACGAGAATACGAAGAGGCGGGCGGTCTGTTGATGAATGAAGATGCCGCGCATGAACCGGCCATGTTGCCAGTAGCGAGCCTCCCGGCCAAGTTGCCGCACATCGCGAGCAAGACAGTGGAGATCACGAAAGGCAGCACCGATCTCGGTGTTGAACTACAGCAGGGAAAAGCTATGCCCATACCGGCCATTGTCGCGGCATTGTTGCCGACGCTCATTCAACTCGTACCGCAACTCACAAAGATATTCGGCTCGGGCTCTGAGGTATCACAGCGCAATATAGCGGCGGCTGAAGCTGTGTTCGCTGTGGCGAAAGATGCCATCGGCGCAAAGAACGAACAAGAGGTGATTGAAGCGATCAAGGCCGATCCTGTTCAAGCAACAGCGGTGAAGCAAGCTATCGAGAAGAACTACTTGAACATTCAAGAGGCAGGCGGCGGCGGCATCGCGGCGGCGCGTGACTACAGCATTGCAGTCGCGCAGATGCGCACGCCTGAAGGGCAACCGCTATCGCTGCTGACGCAACCGGCCTTTGTCATTTCTATCGTCATGCTCACACTCGTTGTCATGATGGTTCTCGTGGTCCTATTTCCGTGGGAAATTCTCAGGGAAAACGGCGGACAAATTTACACCGACGAAGTGCGTTTGATCGTCGTGACTGCTATCATTGGATCGCTGTCAACCATTGGGGCCTTCTGGCTCGGGTCATCTTTTGCGAGCCGTCGAGAACCACCTAGTGCGCTTGGCTCACGCACACGTTCAACAGACTAGGAGTTAGTAGCATGAAGATCGAAGTCACTCAGGGTTCAAGCGGCGTATGGTCCTGGCGCTTCAAGAGCGACAGCGGCGACACGACGATTGCCGAAGGATCAAAGACCTTCGAGACGCGAGGCGAAGCGGAGAAAGCAGTTGCCGCCTTCGCCGGATCGGTGGGCGTGAAGCCGAACGCTGTCACCTACGTGCCGCTGTTTCCTGAGAAGGATGAAGAGGACGAGGATGCGCCGAAGGCAGGCGCTCAATCAAAGCAAGGGGCAAGGTAACACCCAGGCGTCCGGCGCAGTGCCACGACGCGATCTGACGCAGTCCTGCGGCACTGGCGACGGCTAGGGCATCCATTTCCTGCGGGCTCATGCCGCGAAGGTCGATCAGCCATGTCGCGGCCTGATTGCCGATCAGGCACCACAGCCGCCCGCCTGCCCAGGTCCGGCGCGACGCATAGATGATCTGGGACCGGCGCATGCCGTGCCCGATCCCGAGCACCTGGGACGTATCCCGCACAGGCGCGGTGTCGCTGAACTTCAGTTCGATCTGACCCGGCACACCGTCGATGACGTAGTCGACATCGGGTGTGCCGTCGTTCACGATGTTCTCGACGCGTTCAAGATGAAAGCGCAAGCCTGCCATCTGACAACACCGCGTCAGGTTCGGCCGGATGCGCTCTGACCAGAAGCCGACTTCATCCATCGCGAAGATACGCACGTGCGCGTTCGATGGTGCCTTCAATGAACTCACCGCACAGCCCAGGCATCGCGGGCAGCGGCGTATCTTCCGGCACTGCCTTAACCCACAAGTGCAGATGTTCAGCGACTATCAGCAAGTCACGCATTAGCTGATTGCCTGCGTAGACTTCATCGAGTGCCGCTGAATAGTCCGCGTAGTAGGTGTCGTCGAGACTGTTGCGCAAGTAGTGGTCGATCTTGTCGTATGCGTCACTCATGCTTTTATTGCCTCGATCAGTTTGTTGAACGCGGCAAGCGCTTCTTCGGCAAGTTTTTGCTGTCTTGGTGAATCGCTATCGGCTAGTCGCCAATAGTCTTGTCCGAGTTGAAATGCAGTCCGCAATGATACGCATAGTAGTTCTTCTGCCGGTGCATAGCGTATGCTTCTGATGCCGTACAAGGTGCAGGGTTCGTCGTTCGTGGCGACGATTTTCCCGTCGTTGATGATGACCCATACGGGCGGGAATTTTGTCAGGTCTTCCATTAGTCGCTGCTCCCTGTTTGTTGAATGTAGTTCATCTGCGCGAGGCTCGGCCGCTCTAGCTTCGGCGCAAAGCCTTCGAGTCGATGGATGAAGATGCGCGGCAAGTTTGTTTCGAGTGCCCAATACTCTTTGCCGTCTTTCTTCATCTTGCACATCAACGCTTCAATCGCGTTGTATCTGTTGCCGTCGTGCGTCTCAATCGTTCCCTTTGTTCTGATGACGACACGCTCGCCGATCTCTTCGCTCACGTGCTGCGGCACATCTATCATGCCTAGCATCATGTCAGTCTTCGTCGACCATAGTTCATAGATCATACACACGCTCCCCAATTTGTACCGCGTGATTGTTCCGCGATGATAGGCACACTCAACTTCATACAGTTCTGCATGATGTGTTGGACTTCGTCGATAGCTTCACGGTGTGCTTTCGTGTTGTTGGCGCTGTGGCCTAACTCATCATGACAAGTGAGCTTCGGCACACCGACAACCTTTGTCGCACCGCTGCGATGAATGTCCCGCATGGCTACTTTCATGAGGTCCGCAGCGCTGCCTTGCAGCAAGCCGTTCAGTGCCTTGTGAGTATAAGCGCGAGAGACGTTGCTGCCCCACTCTTCCACGGCATCATCGTAGCGCTTTGCCTTGCCTTTTACAGCGCTGTAGCGTGGCTCGAAGAGATCGAAGCGCACCCGCCTGCCGCCGAAGGTCGTGATGAAGCCTCGCTCTTCCGCACGACTCTTTGCGCTGTTGTATGTCTTGCGCACGAACGGCACAGCGTTGTGGTATTGATAGATGATCTCTTCTGATTCTTCGCGTGAGAGTCCGAGATATGCAATGAGCGTGTCGATGCCCATACCGTACACAAGACCGAAGTTAATGTTCTTCACAGGCTTGCGCCATTGCTTGCGCAGTGTCTTCGTGCTAATGTCCCACTTAGCGAACGGTGCAACGAGGTCGAGCGTCATTTCGTGGAAGTCGGTCGACGGATCATTGCGGTAACGCTCGCGCACCGCTTCACCTGATGATCCCCTAGCGTAATGAGCCAGAAACCTATACTCGATCTGCGACCAATCATGTCGAACCCATTGTTCGCCGTTCTCGGGAATAAACAGCGCACGTAACTTCGGACCCCAATACTCATCGCGTGCCGGAATGTTCTGTAGGTTCGGCAGTGATGAAGAGAAGCGGCCTGAGATCGTGCCGTTCTCATCGCCCTTCAATTGATGAAAGAGTGCGTAGATTCTACCGTTGATGTGCTTGTCAAGAATGTACGAACGCACGAACGTGTTACGGTACTTCTGCATCTGGCGACGGTGTCGCACAAGTTCACCGGCCGGATGCTGAACACGCTCTAACCATTCCTTCACGAACGAGGGCTTACCCGTCGAGGTCTTCGGATAGACAACACCGGCCGCATCAAACAGCGCGGCGAGATCGGTCTTGCTGATGTCCTTGTCTGGGTCGAGATTGTGCAGCACGCCACCGGAGACGGCTTGCAGGCGCATGTCATCGGCAAGGATGGCAGCGGTTAGCTCGTCGTCCAGGCGCTTCGCATACTCGATGTCGACACGCACACCGGCTTGCCGCATCTGTACCATCATCGGGATCAACTCAGTCTCAAGGTCGAACAATCCGAGCATGAGTTGCTGCTCAAGGATCACGCGTTGCTTCGCCCATATCCGCAGCGGCAAGTCAACGTCACCTTCTGCATAGGGACCGACTAGGCAGGGCGGCGCGGCATGGATGTACGCTCGATAGTTGTCATCACCGTAGGCAAGCTCGATCCACTTGGCGAGCTTGCTCTTCACCTTCGTCTCGCTCAGGTATGTTGTCGCGAGTGCGTCGAGATTGTATGTGAAGCGGTTGCTGTCAATCAACGCTTCTGCATGCTGTACGTCGATGAATGGCCCGGTGACAGGAACACCTTCGGACCAAAGAGCATCGACATCGTAGGATAAGTTCGCGCCGACTTTGGTTTGCCCTTCGGTGCATAGGTTGTCGCGTGCCCAGGCGAGCACGTGCGCCGGATCGAGGTTCTGCTCGGGCGCGACGGTGTGCCGCATGGGGAAGTACCATCGCTGGCCGTCAAGCGTGCCTACGCTCATGCCGACGATGTACGCGCCCTCTTCGCCCTCGCGCCGGAACCCTGGACCCTTCTCCAACAATGCCGGGTCTTTCGTCTCGGTGTCTAAACCCAACACGCGGGCGTCTGTGAGCCTGGGGAATTCGGCCGGTGCCCGCCATCCCGTCTCGGGGATCGCGGGCGTCATGCGCCGGTTATAGGTGCCTACGGGCTTCTCTTGAAGCGTCTCCCAGAAGAGATCAGCTTGCGGTGTCGACATGCGTCATGGGCACTCGGTGAAGATGTAGCGAGTAAAGGACATGCCGCATCTGATGCAGTGTTGCGGGTCTTCGGTCACCAGCTTACCATTTGCATCACGGTCTGTGCGATAGCACCATTCATGTTGACATCCAGGGCGATAAGAAGGAGAGACATGAACAGTAAGCACCGGAGGATCATCATCATTGGGCTTGTTCATTTCTTCTTCGTCTTAGGTGTGGGTGTGGGTGGCGGAGGTGGTGGCGGCGGCGGTTTGGGTTTGGGTGCGGCTTCGGTTCTCATTGAGCCAGTTTCTGCGATGGACGTATGATGAATAGGCATGATCATTCTTTCTGCGTTGCTGTCATTACAGGAACGGGCTTGTATGGTCGCATATCAATCCCGAGCTTAGTGCAAGAGGCAACACCGTCGGAGGTGGTGACTTTGCTTCGTAGTGCCGTGAGCACGTAATACTGTGCGGCTTCGAGGTCCGTCGTCTTTCGCGCAACAACTCTAGCGCCGTTGCCGTATCCGTTTTGCATCATGTAGGCGAAACAGGTGCCGACGCTCTGATCAGATTCCGCAGCGGGCAGAGCCAGCGGCAGAGCGCCCAGGACGCTCGCGACGATTATGGTTTTCATGGTGCCGTATTATGGCCTACACCGGCACGATGCGGTGCGAATATTCGCGGTACGCGACGAGGTGCGGCACGATGACTTGCAAGCCTGCACGAAACGATTCCGGCTGACCGTCAAAGACATGACGCGTGACTTCGATGAGGTATGCGTCATACCCATGTTCGCGATTGCAAACGTCGACGATCTTGCCTTCATGGTAGCAGTCATTGCGGCCTGCCATCGGTTGGAATTCGTATGCGCGGATCGTGGTGCCGACTGCGAATCTGTTTGCGTGAGAGAGTTTCATGTTTTGCCTTTCTGTGTTGATGACGAATTATAGCTCAGTTATTCATCCTGCCGCTACCGGCACAACATAATTCTTCGCGAATTCTTTTGCTGCCTTGAGGGTGCGTGCATAGGTGATGAACTTGCCTGCTGCATTGTGCACCATGTATTCGCCGGGTCTGCTGAATGACAGAGACGCGATGAGCCCCTTGCCAAGCGAATGTGTCATGCGATAGCCCATTAAAAGCCCTCGACTGTCTTGCCTATCTTGCGGCTCTCTTCTTCGAAGGCGCGCATCTGCGTGCAGTATTCGTCCCAGGAATGATGAGAGACGAAGATACAGCGCATCATGACAGCATGCATCATCGCGCCTGTGCAGTCACCGTGCGCGGCTTCTGCGAGCACCTTCTCAAGTTCTCGGGTAGTGTCGTTGTCCGGCTCGATGATGCCGTAGACGCCTTTGAATCCGTGCGCTTTGAGATCATCGCTACCGATCTTCTTTTCGATGATCCATGACACACCGGCATGCAGCATGTCCTGACAGACGGCTTCATAGCCGCCACCAAAGCCGGAAATTTCGCCCATGTCGGCGGTGTGTCGATATTCAGTCATGATGATCCTTTCGCATGGTGTGTTCGCATGACGGGCTGATGCTTCGGACATCGGCAAAGATGTCGCGCACAAGCGCATCGTATTCGAGGTCTTGTACGGCATAGGGGTATAGCTCATAGAGCGCGGCGTGAATGACTTGCGGACGCTCTTCGATGCAGCGTGTACCCAGGCACACCGCAATCTCTTTGCGCACGCGGCTCTTCTGCTCTTCGGGCCAATCTTTCCAGGGTGTCATGATGCGCAGTGTTCTTTGTGAGGCACCATCAATGCCCAGACAAGCGCAAGCACCCATCCGACCATTGTCCAACCGAGAAACAAATTGAGTGCGACGATTGCGCCGGTGTTGCGGTGCTTGCGGGCGATTGCGACGCCCATTGGCACGAAGTAAAGGGCGATGAGGAAAAATAAAAAAGCCAAGGTCATTAGACCTACGCTGAAATTGCTAGCCATGATGTGCTTTCTGTTTGAAGAAGGGGGCACGAAGCCCCCTTGATGATTACGCTGCGACGATGTCCAACACGCGGTTAGCAAAGGTCCAGATACCGTGATTGAAATCAATGTCACGGTTCACCGAGTTGATGCCTGCGGTGGTGACGTTGCGTCCTGCGCGGTCCTGGGAAGCATAGCCGCCCTTCATGGCGTTCTCTTGCACGCGGTTGAACACCGACCAGAGCGTCATGTTGTCGTCTTCGACGCGACGAATATTCAGCAGGCTCGCGGCGTGATCTTCACGCTTCTCACCCCACTTCAGCAGCGTCGCGCCTGTGGCGAATTCGAGGGCTTGTTGTTTGCTCAACTCGATTGCTCGCATCTTCTCGATACGCGGCAGCGCATGGTTCGCGTGCACTTCGCGAATGAGATCGGTGCCGTCGATGATGTGATCCATCATCTTCGGATCGTTGTGCAGCACGCGAATGCGACCATAGTCAGAAGACGTGAGCATCATGCCATTGAGGCAGGCTAGCACTTTGAGTGCTGCCATCATTTCGTAAGCCGACGTGCGATTGTGACTGTTCGTCATAGCGACTTCGGGTATGTAGTCGCCGACTTGCAACTTGCCTTCGAGGTAGTCGCGATGCACGAGGCGCACTAGGTGCTTTGCGTAGGGCTTCTTGTTGGCGTCCAGGGTCTTCGACTGCGACGCCTGCACAACTTCGAAGCCGACTTGACGCATGGTGTCGATGACATCGGCAGTGCGCACGAATTGATAACGGGAAGATGCGCCGGGTGCGGGTTCTTCGGAGAAGATCGAGGGCGCGACCTTGGCGATGTCGGCATTAGAGAGTGCGAGAAGTTTGTTCATGGGAGGCCTTTCTGTGTTTGGGTTTATCGCACCAAACATTTGATGCGATAACGAATTATAAGAGGAATTAAGCCGTCGCCGATAAGCTCAGGCTCATCTTCTTTGTTTCAGATTGTGTCGTTGATGGCGCGGTCAATCGCGAGCTTGCGCATTTCGTGGCGACGGATGGCCTCGACAAGACCATGCTCTTTTAGGTCGGGCATGATGCGCTTGCGTGCTGCTTCGTAGAGTGGTCGCATCGCTGCGATTGCGGCGGCGCGTGCTTCTGCCTTTTCGGCGATGTTGCTGGCGTATTTCTCAAAACTCATTGTGTTTGCTCTTCGTTGTTGATCAGTGGTGGTTGCTCTTGCACTCGTAGGCGACACCCTTGCCCAGGTCGACGGGCTCGAAGGTGACCTTGCCCTTGAGTTGTGGATTCATTTTCGTCAGGTAGTCGGCCATTGATTCGGCGCGACGCATCGTTGTCATCTTCACAGCGTAGATGATCGACAATTTACCTTCGATCATCTTCACGCCATACCGGCCATTCGGATGCGACAGCATGCAGTTCGGGCCGTAGTCGAACCAACTATACGACTCTTCGTCCCATGCTTCATCGGCGACGGGCTTGCCGCAGTAGATGCAATTCGGACGCGCAGGAATGCTCTTGAAATAAGACACCGACAGTTCTCCTGTGGGCACATCGAACGACGTGCCCGCTTGTTTTGATTTAGTTAGCGACGCAGAAAGAGAAGTGCATGCCTGCCTGTATTGCACGCTCGCCCAGGAAAAGAGGGAAGAAGCGGCCTTCGGCATTTGCCACGACGACGAAGTCAAGACGCTCGCCATTCTCAGAGGTCACGCGTTCACCGAAGCGCTTGTTCACAGCGGTGATTGCGTTCTCGCGGGTTGCGTAGGTCTTGGCGGGAGTCATTTCGAGGTGGCGGATCATTTCGTGCTTTCTGTTGTATCGACTCACCGTGAGCCGATGAGTTAATGTATCCCAAAAATTGACGCCGGATGAACTACCGGCACAAATAGTTGTTTCTAGTTGTTATTGTCCAATTGCACAGCGATCTCGCGGCTGTGTCGATTCACCCAGGCAACTAGATCGACGAGTGATGCATCAACAGAGAGCGTGCCCATCATGTTGCATCGCACTGACTCTTGTTCTAGTTGCTCGTCGTCAAGGATCACTTGATTAACGATGTCGATTAGTTCTGCACGCGTGCCGTCGACGGTGAGAGGGTAATACGGGTGAGAATTCGCGGATTCGGAGATAGGAGAGACGGTCAATTTCACGATAACTTTCTGTGTGAGAGGGAATTCTATTGTATCCCAGCAATAACCGAAACCATCAGGATTTCTACTTAGGCTTCGGCTCGCGTGGGCGGTTTGGCCGATCCTTCACCGGCACCGGCTTGTCTCGCGGTGTCGGCGGCTGATCGTCCGGATGATGCTTGCTCATCGCCAAAGGGTGACGACGGCAGTGATGATGGCGGTGATGCTGATGATCGCGCCGGTCAGCGTCCAGGCCAGCAGCCCGAGCGTGATTCCGGGCTTAGGCGGCGGCGGGAGATCGCGACGCGGTGCTTGCCTTAGTGCAGCGGCTTCGGCGCGGCTGCGGGCATCCTGGGGGTCATACGGGCGGTTTGCGCGTTCGATGGTCATGGTTCTTTCCTTTCTGTTTGAGGCAGGGCGACTAGCGCCCTGCGGTTGTGTCTTACTCTTCATCCTTCGCGCCTGCGGCGGCTTCGAGCTTGGCCTGTGCTTCGCGCTCTGCGGCTTCGCGTGCTTCACGCTTGGCCTTCAGGATGGCTTCGTGCATGGCGTCACGCATTTCTTCGCGTTCGCGAGCGGCCTTGATCCGGGCTTGCTCTTTGGCTTCGCGGGCATCACGACGCATCTGCTCGCGTTCGTTCGCGGCCTTCACGCGTTGTGCTTCTTTCGCTTCGAGGTTGGCGCGACGCATCGCTTCGCGTTCATCTGCTGCCTTGGCGCGGGCCGCTTCTTTCGCTTCACGATCCAGCTTGTACTGAACTTCGCGTTCTGCGCGGGCTTTCACCTTTGCTTGCGCGGCTTCGAGCTTGCGGGCGGCGCGGATTTCGGCATCGCTGCTGCGGTCCGTGCTGCGCTCTTGATGCTCGGTGAAGCGGTTGCTGCGAGCGAATTGAAATTGCGTGCTTGCGGTGGCAGGGCTGATGCCTAGCGCCTGATCGGAAGTGATCTGAAGCACGTCGCCGCGTTGCAGAGCCTTCTCTTCCCAGAGGGCGAGGTGACGAACAAAGGCAACACGCGACATCTTGCCGGTGCGCACTTGCGGGTCCAGCGTGGCGGCGTATTCCTTGGCACGTTGAATCACTTCGTCGGAAGTCTTGACGCGCTTCGGTTCTTCTTTCACCTTCTTGCCGAGCGTGGTGCGCTTGCTTTGCTCGCTGGCGACATCTTCGGCGGCACCCAGGATCGAGGGCTTTTCTTCCGGCGCGGTCACGTTGGTGATAACGTCGTCGGTCTTGTCGGCAGCGGGGCTCATGGTGATGTTTTCCTCTTCGATGATGGTTGCGTTGGAGTCGAGGTCATAAGATTTCGTCATTTGGTAAGCCTTTCTGTGCTTGGTTTGTTTGCATCGCGTTGTTGCGATGTAGTTAATGTATCCCATAACTCGACGGTTCTTCTACTCAACGCAAAATCAAATGCAACAAAATGTAGAACGATTAGGCCGATGGCTGGGATAGACGAATGTTCTCGGCAATGTAGTCTTCTGCTGCCCTGTTGAACACCGCAACCCGCGTCGTGAACACGATCATGCCGCGTCGCTCGAAATAGGCACCGTTATCGACCGATACGACTTTGTTGTAATGGTGATCGGGCGGCGGCGGGCCGTCGACCCAATCTGTTCTGCCGCTGTAATTGCCGTTGATGATGTAGCAGTCTCCCAGGCGGTGTAGATCAGCTACAATGTGCCTCTCGTCTGCGGTGTCATAGAACAAGCAGCCGGTGATGATGCAGTCAGGAAAATCGAAACGAGCACGGCTCATGATGTATCTCATGGTGTTGTGAAGAAGAAGAGGTAAAAAAATACGGCCGCGCATAGGATGACTGCGATAAGCAGTGCAATGCGGGCCGCACATTTGAGAAAGTCGAGCACAATTCAAGGGGGCAGTTTTCTCGGCATACCCAGGCTCAAGCCACTCTGTAGGTTCAATCTAGGCGTGTGGCAGATTCAATACGGAATGTCATCGTCGTTGTCGGCACCGGGTTCGGTGCTGCCACCGGCCATGTCCGGCGCTTTCTCGAAGTCGGGTTTGACTGCGCCGGACTTCACGCTCTTGGCGAACTCCTGGGCCTCAACAAACACCGGGTCTTGCGGGCCTTTGAGATAGCCTGCATGCTCGAATGCCCATCCCATCCATGAGCCCTTCTCGTTGCTCTCAGGCACCGTCGTGACACGCCACTTGCTTGCATACATCGGCGGGCGATAGGGACCGCTCGGACCCTTCAGGCGAAGCATGTTCTGCTGCATATACCACTGCTTCGCCTTCTTGATCTGCGTCGATGTCATGGTGATGAGTGCAGGCGTCGCGTAGCCTTCTGCTTCTTTGTAGATCATGACATAGAACGTGCGCGTGTCATTGAGTTGATTGCCACTCGGAATGATGTCGCGATTCTTGTCGTCACGCGTTGCCTTCGTGAGTAGCTCTTCGCCTTCTTCGACGCTGTGCTGACCCTTGAAGCCGCCGCCCTGCTCACGCAGACGCCACTCGACGAAGTACCGATCATAGGCACACGGCACGATGAAGAGGGGTGTCTTCACCGGGTCATAGAGTTCCTTGGTGACGCTGTTGAATAGCATGCCTTCGGCCGCGCCTTCGATGTACTCGCCCTCGCTGCGCTTCACCTGGGGAGAGTTCGATTGCAGGATCGTCAAGAAGGGAATCGCGAGATCGTCCTTCGTCGCGCCCTCGAAGCCGTCACCGGCAAAGCCGCTGAAGTCGTTGTCGGTTGCCGTCGTCATCGCGCCGTTCGGTTTGGGCACGATAGCGGATTCTTCCGACATATTTTTTGCCGCTGCCGGAATGGTTGAGGTCTTTACTTCTTCGGTCATTTCATACCTTTCATAAATTCGTTGCTCTTTGAATGGGCGGCAGACATATTCCCTTTGTCCTTTTACTTTGAACGTGTGCGCGTGGATCACTTTGCTTTCTTCGGCTCTTTCAGTTCTGCTTTCTTGAATTGAAACACACTGATGGAGGGCGGTAAGGTTGCGCCCTTCTCTAGCTGTTCCTTCACGAGCGACTTTAATGTCGCAGCGTGGATGGATTCTACATCTTCCGGCTCGACATCGAAGCTCTTTATTTTTTCGTAGAGCGCTTCGCGTTGTTCTTCCGTCAATGTCCGCACGTCGACAACGTAGGCTTCTTTGATGATGCCACCGTGCCCATTGTCGCGCAACCACTTGTGCGCAAACGGGCGGTTCTCGATGGTGATACTTGCCTTGATGTCCGGCCGCACGGTGAGACGAGTGCCGTCGCTTAGCGTGTAGTCGGCGACGCCTGCCAATTCCATCGCTTCAGGCAAGACGTTCAGTTGATAGCGATTGAGATCGGCCGTGAGTAGATCGAGCGTCGCCTGCGCATCGGCTACGAGGTTGATCTTGTTGCGTAGCTTGTCTGCCATCGACTTGAGCATTGTCAAGTGATCTTCGCGTGGCACTGCGGTTGCGTCGGTGAAGTCGCTGAAGTCGGGTATGTTGTTATCGCTCATGGAGTCATAAACCTTTCTCTGAATGCTGATTCTGCGCACACGATTACTTTTTCGGATTTGCGTTGATCGTAGAACACGATGCAAGGCACTTCAACACCCAGGACATCGAGCACCGTGTGTGTATCCGTCGTGCCATCGCTGTTCGCCGCAAGCACGGTGTACCGCGTGCCGGTGTCGATCTCGATGTAGTCCCTGTCCTGAATGATTGGGCCGTCAATCATGGGGCGGCTCCTGTCTGACTCGATTATTCCATTCGCGTCGGCCGCATGTGGTGCAGATGCGATAGTTGCTCTCGGAGTCTTCCCACATCCACGAGTGCGGTCGGCCGGTGTGGCTCTCCGGATCACCGTAGACGGTGCAGTTGTTCTCGGTGTTGTCGGGCCGTAGGTGTGCAATACCGTCGTTCATGGCGTTTCTCCCTGTGGGTTGTCTAGACGTTTGTGCAAGGTGTCGAGCAACGCGTTAATGTTGACGCGTACCTCGCGTGCTACTTCTGCATTCTTCACCGATCCGTATGGATTGACCATTACGCATTGTTGCAGCACTTTGCGCGATGCCTTGAGCAACTCTTCGTCGTCGAGAGGGTCTTCTTCAGGAATGTACGACGGTTCGTATGCCGGTGCGTTTTGCATGAGCGTGTGGTACGCGTCATCGAGTTCAGTCGCTTCATTCTTGAGCCTGTTTAGTTCAAGCGTGAACGTCTCGGCTGCTCCCGTTAGGTTGCTTATCAATGACGACAGTTCTTTGATTGCAAAGTTGTGCGCGTCTATCTTGCACGCTAGTTTTTCACGTGTCATGTGAAATTGCGTCGTCATTTCGATCCTTCGACGATGATCACAGTCTTCTTGCCCATCGTCATCGCGATCTTGCGAAGATCATTCGAGTCGATGTTGTCTTCGTCGCCGAATGCTTTCTCCCATTCGGCCTCACTCACGCCCGACATGATGAATTGACGTTGGCTCGGTGTTAGATGCGGCCAAACATTTTGAATGAGTTCGCCACTCTGCCAAGTGACGATCTCTTTTGGCGTGATGGGGAGGTCCATTGTGTGCCACTCATTGGTGAGCACACTTTGCTTTCGAATCAACATTTTCGTACCTTTCTTGAATTGACGAGGTTGATTATGCCACGGCTTCTGCCCTGGATGGATGGATGTCGATGACTACCGACAAATATTTTCTGATCATTCGATCCCACACGAGCACCGGCACAACACCGCCGTTTACTTCGGCGATGATTGCCGACGCGGCTGCGATAACTACCGGGTCACCCAGACACACGAGCCAGTCGTTAGGCTGGAAGTTGCGCAACTTCGCACGCAACTGCTTAATTGCGATGTCCGGCGAAATGAGCACCGGGCCGGATTGAAGAATAATGTCTAGCTCGCCATATTCGCGAGCCGCTGTGAGATCGTACTTGTAGACAAGCTCGCCGTTGTTAAAGTCCCGGCGCATGGGGTTTTGCGTGATATAGACGCGTGAGGGTTTCATAATTCTCCCTTTCTAGGGTGGTGGTTTGTTATTGTAAATGAGAACGCGTGCTTCATGTCCAGACGTGCGCAATGGCGTTTCGTAGGACGACTTCGCTAACATCTTCGGCCGCTCGCAAGCACCTGACGACGTGCTCGTCGATGGTGTGTTGCGCCATCAGATCATACACCTGTACCGTGCTAGCGCCGTCTGTGCGAGCGAGTCGGCTGATAGCCTGTAACCGCTCTAACGCAGAGTAGTCGTTGGAGTAGAAGACCATGTAGCTTGCGACGCCTTGCAAGCCGTCTAAGCCGGTCCCGCCTGCCTTCTGCTGCCCGACGAAGAAGCGGCACTCAGGGTTGTCGATGAACCGGCGCTTCGAGGCGTCCTTGTCCTTGGCCGTCATTCGGCCGTGATACTGCGTAACGGCTTCGGGACCGTATGCGCCGACAAGCACGTCGACAACGGTGTCGATCTCCGCAGAAAACCGGCACCAGATCACGAGCTTCTCGCTCTCGCATTCGAGGGCGATTTGCAGCAGTTCCTGTACCTTCGGGTTGTTCTCGGGCGGCACTATCGGCCGCGCTCGTGGATCGTCGTCGCTCGGGACGAAACCGCCGACAACCTGGGCAAGCCGTATAGCTAGGGCAAGTGCACCCTCTGCGGTGAGTTGCCCGCCCGGTGCGTTAGTCACTCCCCATCGAAGGAGGTCATCGTAGAAGTTCTGTTGCTCCGGACTGAGCCACACATAGCGTGAGTCCTGATTGATGATCGGTTCTGTTCCGTTCACTTCGGCCAGCGTGAGAAACGCAGCATACTTCTCGATGCGCTTGCGCAAGTCGCCGAGATTGCGGTAGATGGGTCTGTCTTCTTCATCCTTCGCGATGATGGCAGGATAGATCGGATTGCCGTTCTTGTCGTAGCGCAGTCGGTTCTTTTCTTTCAGTCCCTTTGTGATGTGTTGCAGCAGCGGATTATTTGGCGTGAGCATCTGTGCATATGTCGACTTGAATGCAGCAAGCGATGAATGGCCGAGTAATGCGTCACCCATCAACTCAAACTGCCCCCATGCAGAGAAAGGATTCTGCCGAATGAGCGTGCCGGTGCCTATGCGCTTCACGCGGGCCATGCGCATGACGGGCTTGACGGCTTTGTAGACATCGCTGCGCGGGTTGCTCACACGGTGGCTTTCATCGACGTTGCACATATAACGCTTCACGGTTTGCAAGAGCTTGATAAGCCGCTTGCCTCTCGTTGTTTGCAACGCGTCGAAGCTCATTGTGAGAATGAACATCGTATCTGTTGGCGGTGATGCCAACACGAGCCGTTCAAGCTGTGCATAGGCTTGTTTGCCCATCTTCGAATAGTAGTTGCAACACCGGGTAGGCACAGCGCAGTGCTTTGGCACGCCTTCTTCGATCCATTGCCGATCAACACCGTCGGGGCAGATGACGACAAGTGCGTCGATGCGTCCGGCTAGGAAATTGAGAGCCGCTGTATCAAGTCCGAGTTTTGTCTTTCCTGTGCCGGGTCGGCAAAGGAAAGCCATCACAGGCCGATCCCAGGTCGAATCAATCACGTCGCGTTGCTTGCCTCGCGGCGCGGTCTTGTACTTAAACTGTGCAGGCAGCATCTTGTGTCTTTGGGATGTATTGTGCGCGTCGTTGCACAGGTGTTAGCCAGCGTGTATTTTCTGGCGTGTAGTCTTTCTTGAAATCAAGACGGCATAGCATCGTGCCCTTTGGGCGCGGGCCGATGTCTTCGATGAACTTGTCAAACACGATCCATGCGTCGCATACCTTGACGCCTTGCCCTCCGCATGTTGCGTAGCCCTTGTGCTTTCTGTTGGTGGTGCGCTCGTGCATGTTGCGCCAGATTTGATACAGCGGGTGCTCGCTTCGCTTGTGCCCGTCTGTTGTGCGCTTATGTTTCATGCAGCCGCATGAGTTGATCTTGCCCAGGCGCAAGTATCGGCCTTGTACGGGCTTGATGGTGCCGCAGTCGCACTCGACTAGAAACGCTCGATTGCTGCCGATCTTGTTTGTTTCCTTGATGACTGTTAGTTTGCCGAATCGTGTACCGGGTGCGATGTTGATTGCTTGCACGTTCTGTGATGCTGCGGGCCATGAGTTAGGCCATGTGCTCTGAGGGGTGTTCATTTCTAGCTTTCTGTTGATGACTGTTCAATGTAGCACAAGAGGCTGTGCGTTGAGCACGAGGAATTCTTCTAGTCGTGCTTCGACCTCTTCTTCTTTCGGAGTTTTTTCGCGCCAGCTTTTCACCTGACGTATAAACGTCTTGCGCATGCGGCCGGTGAGGTACGCGGTAACGTGATTTGATTTGTTGACTACTTCGATGCCCTCGCTGTGTAGAGCACCGCTGCCGCTGATCTGGCAGACGATGTAGTGTTCGTTCTCGAACAAGCAACTGAGTTCCATTTCTGACCTTTCTGTTTTCGGTACGGCCGACTTTACCAGAAATTGCCGCTGTGTCAATAATTCGCCAAGGATGAGCAGGGGTTTGCACCGGCCGGTTTTCGGTATAGAATGTCCGACGCAGCCTACGGGCTGATTGTTGAGCTACTCAGAAAGGTACGAAAGAGCATGCCCGCCCTCGTTGGCATTACTAACACAATTGTTCTAGGCGAGTTGTTCAAGGGACTCTCGCCTGACGAACGCGCAATTCTCTGCTCAGTCAGAGGCAACCCTAGCGAAGCATCACCGATTGCATGGAGTCCCGTACCGTGGAAAGGTGGGGAATGTCCATTGCATCATGACCGCAACAACTATGTCGCGATCTCTTCGTTCAAAGAAGAAGAGGGACGATTCAAGCGGCGCAAAGCGCAGTTCTCGCGAACGTGGTGCATCATGATCGACGATGTCAACACGAAGATTAAGTATGACGCACTGCCGAAAGACTTGCCGTCTACGCTAGTCATCGAGACATCACCGGGCAATTTCCAGTTCACCTATTTTCTCGATCAACCGCACAGCAATGCCGATCACGTCAGCGATGCTATTCGCGAGATCATCAAGAAGCTCACAGATGGCGGTGTCGATCCTGGCATGGCAGGCATAACACGTGTGTTGCGCTTACCTGAAGGCATCAACAACAAGCCGACTAACATGGTTGATGGCAAACCGTGGCAATGCAAGGTGTGGAGGTGGCGACCCGAAGTGCGTGTCTCATGGCAAGAGTTGCGTGAAGCGTTCGGCATCATCGAGCGCTTCAGGATGCCGTATGTCGAGCCGAATGACGGTGTGACACAAGAGCGCATTCGCTGCTTCAAGATCATGCGCAATGCGATTAAATTCCTGGGCTTATTCAAACACGATACCGGCGGCGGTTGGTTTGACATCACGTGCCCTTGGATCGAGCATCACACCGCACGTGCCAACACCGGCAGTGCCATTGCTCCACCTATGAAGGCCAATGGCTACATGGGCGGCTTCAAGTGTCATCACGGCCACTGTGAGAGCAAGAATTGGGGCGACCTCGAAGCATGGGTTGCTGACACGATCATTGAACAGGGCGAGCGCAGGCGCGGTCCGTTCTACGGAGACAACGAATGAATCCCGACGATCTCAATGACAGCGAACAGGATAGAGAGCGAGAACGACAGCAACGATTAAAACCCAAAGGTGAGCGCATTGTCATTGATGCGCCTAATCTAGAAGATCACGCTACAGCAGACGGCGTCGGAGTTCTCGACACTGACTTGAAGCACGCGTTCCTTCGCAAGTACGGTCATCTGTTCTGCATGGATCGAGGTGATAAGAACGAAGGTGCAGAGTTGTGCGCATACAATCCTGAAACCGGCACATGGTCAAGCAATCGGATTCGAGAGTTGATCCATGCGCAAGTCTCAACGATGTCAAAGGACATCATACGCACTGAGTTTAATGATCTCATGGCAAACATGCAGACGGCTGCACCAGAAGACCGAGATCAATTTGATCGACAGCGCAGCAATCTGACGAAACTGATTCAGCGATGGGGCAAGGCAAACACGATCAGTTCAATTGCGACGATGGTCTATAACCATTTGGCAGCGCTGCACAGGTCGAAGCCAGTAGACATGAATCCTGATCCGCTTGTTTTGAATTGCCCTAATGGTGTGGTCGACCTTAGAACAGGTGAGCACCGACACCATGAATTGAAAGACTATTTGACAGTGACGACAGGCACGTGGTTTGACGCTAATGCTGATTACTCGGAATGGGAGAAAGTAGTTCGACAGATGTTCGGCAACAATGACGCTATGTATGAGTTTGTGCATTGTTGGATTGGATATAGCATCACAGGTCTGCGATGGGATCACGCCATCGTCGTGCTCTTCGGCCCAGGCAATAACGGCAAGAGTCTGCTCACCGATACGCTAGCCAATGCGATAGGTGACTACGCATGCAAACTGCATACCGACTTCATCAAGGAAACTAGATCAGATGGTGGCAATAACGAACTATTCGCAAAAGCCACGTTGAACGGTGTTCGCTTTGCGCTTATGTCAGAGACAGAGCACGACGTTGGTTTGAAGTCGTCAATGATTAAGTCACTGACAGGCGATGACACAGTATCAGCACGGCAGGCGCATCAGAAGTTCAAGACATTCAAGGCAACGCACAAGTTCACTCTAGCAACGAACAACACGCCTAATATTCCGCAAAGAGATAACGCGATGTTTAATCGACTGATGCCGGTCGAAATGAAGATTAAATACGGTACACCAGAAGAAGTCGAATCAGGCTACGCGCAATTCGTGCAAGACCCGACGATACTGGGCCGATTCTCGACACCGACAGGGAAATCAGCAGCGCTTCTATGGGCTGTGAAAGGTGCGCAAAAATACATAGCAGACGGACGACTTAAGCCACCTCCCGAAGTAGTCGCACAACGCGCAAAACACCGCAAGAACATGGATTACATCGGTGCGTTTATCAACGATGCCACTCAATACATTGGTAAGGTCGAACTCGAAAAGCTGGAAATGTATTCGACAACGGGTGGTAATGCGGAGAAGCGTGCTGTGTGGGAGAAGATAGAGAACAAGTGCCAGATCGAGTGCACAACGTTCTTCAGGATGTATCAAGCATGGTGTCGCAATACAGGCGTGGATAAGCGCAAGATGGAGAGTAAGTCAGAATTCGCAGAGTATGTGACCAACAACGGGCGAATGTGGACAGATGAAGACAATCAAACGTTAGTCATGCCGAAGATGCATGAATATCGAACGAGTCAAGCTCGTATGTACCGTTGGGTAAAACTGACAGATGAGGGTCGCGTCTTGCTCAACCGGGCTGCGAATGAGTACGAAGGCCCTAAATATTAGCTCGACAACACCGGCAGAATGTCAGAATGACAGTTTTATAGTCGATTCCTATAAATGCCCCTATAGAGAATGCATATAGAGGGATTAACGGAAACGACGAAAATTCTGTCATTCCGTCATTCCGCTCGGTGTTGCTCGGTGTTGCTCGGTGTTGCTCGGTGTTGTTGAGTTAGTCTGATTCGGCATTGTCCGCTTGACAAGTTGCTCGATGTCGTATACTTCTGCGGTGTTGCCTCACGCTGTTACAGCGACTTTCAGCGAATCATGACTGATGAAACAGAACAACCCGAAGGCGAAGACCGCTCGCAAGGGTGGAATTTTCGCGGACATAAACCCGAGAACTCGGGCCGCAAGAAGGGTGTGCAAAACAAAGTGACGCGTGAATTCAAGACTATCGTGCAAGACTTGATTGACGAGAATGCCGACAACGTGAAGGTGTGGCTAGATCAAGTTGCGCACGGCATCAAAGGCGAGTACCAAACGAACGAGCAAGGCAACCGCGAGACGATCCGGCATCCCGTCGCTGCGGACCCTGCGCGGGCCGTAGACCTCATTGGACGGCTCGCCGAGTACGTTGCCCCTAAGCTGACCCGAACGGAGGTCACAGGGCCGGGAGGACAGGCTCTTGCCCCTCCGGTGTTGCGTGTGACCATTGAGGGCAAGCCCGGTGAGCCAGAACCCGAGCCCTGATCTCTCGACGATCTTGAGGTTGCAGTACAAGCAGGGGCTCGCCTTCTTGTCGAAGGCAACCGAGTTACTCTATGGCGGCGCGGCCGGTGGCGGCAAGAGTTACCTGATGCGTGTTGCTGCGATTGCGTGGTGTGTACTGATCCCAGGTCTTCAGGTCTACATCTTCCGCAGAACATTTCCCGATCTAAACAAGAATCACATGGAGGGACCGACAGCGTTCCCGATTCTTCTTGCGACATGGATTCTGTTTCGATGGTGCAAGATCAACTATGGGCTCGGACAGATACGCTTCTACAATGGGTCAGTGATTCATCTATGTCACTGCCAGTATGAGCATGACGTGTATAACTATCAAGGGGCAGAAATCCATGTTCTGCTCATTGACGAAATTACACACTGGACCGAGACGATGTATACCTACCTTCGCGGGCGCGTGCGCATGGTGGGGCTCCCGATACCTCAAGCATATCTAGGCTTGTTCCCTCGTGTAGTGGTGAGCGGCAACCCAGGCGGCATCGGTCACAATTGGGTGAAGGCGACATTCATCGACGGTGTTGCCCCATTCGAGGTGAGGCAGATGCCAGAAGAAGAAGGCGGGCTCAAACGTGCGTTCATACCCGCAAAGCTACAAGACAATCCCGCACTGCTCAAGGCCGATCCTACCTATCGTGCGCGTCTCGCGGGCCTGGGCAATCCTGCACTCGTGCGTGCGATGCTTGAGGGAGATTGGGACATCGTAGCGGGTGGCATGTTCGACGATGTGTGGCGTCGTGATATTCATGTCATCGAGCCCTTTGCGATACCGCCATCATGGAATGTCGACAGGTCTTTCGATTGGGGATCATCGAAGCCGTTCAGTATTGGATGGTGGGCAGAGTCGGACGGTACAGAGTGCTACCTCGCAACTGGTAAGCGCTGGTCCTTTCCACGAGGTACGTTGTTCAGAATTCACGAATGGTATGGATGGAATGGCAAACCTAATCAGGGTTTGAAACTAAGCGATAGAACAATCGCACAGGGCATTATCGAGCGGCAGAAAGAGTGGGCTATGCACATGCGCTGCACGCCTGGGCCAGCGGACAGCAGCATCTTCGACGAGATCAACGGTGACAGTCCTGCGAAGCAGCAGGCAGCGCTAGGTGTGTACTGGACGAAGGCCGACAAGACACCGGGCTCGCGTATGCGTCGATGGGCTCTGATGCGAGATCGCATGGCCGCATCGCTTAAGCCGCGCATGGAGGACGCAGGGCTTTTCATCTTCAACACGTGCCCGCAGTTCGTGCGCACAATCCCTGTGCTGCCAAGGGACGAGAAGAAGCCGGACGACATCGACACTGCCGCAGAAGATCACGTCGCAGACGAGGCGGGCTATCGACTGTTGAAAGAGGCAACAGGTGCAATGACGATCAACATGGGGTTTAGCACCAATGGATGAAGCCACGGTAGAAGATGTCACCAACGAAGTGCGTAAGCTGCGTGATATACAACGTGCAAGCGTTGACGACGAATACATGAGAGGTCTATACAACGGGCTTGAGCTAGTGCTAGCAGTTCTTGAAGCACGCGATCCCGAATACCTGCAACCAAAGGAGCAATAACATGCTTTCACCAGATCAACGCATGCTACTCGGCGAGCTAAAAGAGTTTCTCTCTGCGCTACCCGCAGAGGTCACAGTAGGTCGACCCGAATGGCGTGCCGTGCTCATGTCGCGCATCGACACCACTCTAGCAGCGGACGCAGAGCGAGAAGCGATGGTAGGCGGTATACGCGGCATGTTCACGAAGTGGCTTAACAAGGGTTGACATCATGGCAACAGCATCACTCTCTACAGGCATCGTCGCTGATGTCTCTTTCAATCGTATTCCGAACGCGATCAGGGAGCGATGGTCTGTTGTGCGTGATGTTGTGTCAGGCGACAATGCGCTACGCACCGATGTCTACTTGCCGCAGTTAAACGCGACCGATGCGAGCGTAGAGAACATTGCACGCAACAAGGCATATCGTGCGCGTGCGGTGTGGTATCCCGCAACGCAATTCACGCTTGAAGGGCTAGTCGGTCTTGCCTTTCATCGTGACCCTGTGACCGAGTTGCCGACAGAGCTAGAGTATTTGCTCAAGGACTGCGATGGGCTCGGCGTATCGCTTTATCAGCAGTCGCAGGCGGTGTTAAACAATAACCTTGCAGTCGGCAGGCATGGGCTCTTCGTCGATTGGTCTGAAGCGCTAGGGCATCCGGTGATCAAGGCATACCATGCAGAGTCGATCATCAATTGGCGCTATGACATCGTCGATGGTAAGGCGTCGCTCGTGATGGTGGTACTTGAAGAAGAGGCCGAAGAAGAAGATGGCGAGTGGGGCATCGTGATGGTGAAGCAATGGCGCGAGATCACGCGTAATGAGGCGGGCAATGTGCAAGTACGTCTGTGGCGTGAAGATACCGGCGTGACGAAGACGAAGCGGCTCGTGAGCATGGGCACAGTGGTGAATGCAGCAACGGGCGATGAGCAAATCATTGAGGCAATCGAACTACGCAGCAAGGGCAAGGTGCTGACCGACATTCCATTCACGTTCGTAGGCAGCAACAACAACGATGCGAATATCGACCCGGCACCGCTGTACGGGCTTGCACAGTTGAATCTCGCACACTATCGCAACAGCGCGGACTATGAGGATAGTGTCTTCTTCTGCGGACAGGTGCAACCCTGGATCAGTGGACTGACCGAGCAATGGCGCGACTTCATGCAGAATCCGTGGGTGATCGACGCAACGGGCGAGCGGCGCTATACCGGACAGAAGATGTATATCGGCTCACGCAGCCCGATCCTGTTGCCGCAAGGCGCATCGTTCGGTATGGCACAGGCGCAGCCCAACTCACTCGCAAAAGAAGCGATGGAGCACAAAGAGATTCAGATGATTGCCGTGGGTGCTCGCATGATCGAGGGCACGAAGGCAAACAAGACAGCGACAGGGGAGAACAATGATCGTGAGGCAACTACGTCGGTGTTGTCCTTGTGTGTGTCGAATGTGAGCGAGGCATATCAACGGGCCATAGGCTTTTGTGCGCGGTTCTTGGATATGGCCGAAAAGAAAGAGGGCTATGCAGACGCGTTTAAGATACAGCAAGACTTCGTCCAGATGCAAGCCAACCCGCAACTCATGGCAGAACTCACGAAGTCGTGGCAGTCTGGTCTTCTGGCGAAGAATGACGTTCGTGATTTCTTCCGTCGCCTTGGCCTTATTGCTACTGAACGAAGCAACGAAGACATTGAGAAGGATGTAGAAGAAGACGAGCCCTTAGGCACGATGGGGATGCCGGTTCCGGGCGTCCCAGGCGTCACACCGCCTGCACTGGCTGCGACGGCAGCGGCAGCGGCGGCAGCGGGCGGCAAGCCCCCTCCAAACGGCAACGGCGCGGCCGGTCCAGCGATCACGATCAAGCCCGAAGAACGGCGGGCCAAGGCGCGGGCGAGGTAAGGCGTGGGCAAGTCGATCAACATCGAGCTACGTGATGCGCAGATCGACCATGCGGTCGACTTGCGATCCTACTCGGATAACGTCGTGCGGCGCATTATCGCTGCGTTGAATCGTGCTGATGCTGCGTTGTTCTCTGAGCTTGTGAGCAAGCTCGAATACATGACGCCGGAACGCTTCACGGTCAAGCGCTTAGAGGTGCTGCTCGAAGGCGTGCGTGATCTCAATCACAAGGCGTATGCATCACTTGACACAACGCTACGTGATGAAATGAAAGGGCTTATAGACATCGAGCTTCAATTTCAAGAGGGCATGCTTGCGCGGAACATGCCGCCATCCATCGAGATCGCACGCATGGACATCAATCAAGTCTATGCGGGCGCGATGTCCAGGCCATTCCAGGGCACGCTACTTTCTGAGGTGCTCAAGGATCAAGAGGCAAGTAAGGCAAAGCTGATTCGTCAGACCATCGCGAACGGTTATGTGCAGAACCGCACGACAGATCAGATCGTGCGTGACTTGCGTGGCACACGCGAGAACAAGTACCGTGATGGGCTCTTCGAAGCCTCACGACGCGAGACGAAAGCCATCGTGCGCACGGCACTGTCACACACCGCACAATTCGCACATGATCGAGTGACCGAAGCGAACAGGGACATTCTCGGTAACCTACAATGGTTGTCGACCCTGGACAATCGCACGACACCAGAATGCCAAGTGCGTGACGGCAAGTTGTATACGCTAGATCGCAAGCCGGTCGATCACGAATATCCGTGGGGTGCAGGTCCAGGCCGCTTACACTGGCAGTGCAGATCGACCTATGTGCAACTCACGAAGTCATGGAAAGAACTCGGTGCAGTGGGTGACATCGAAGAATTCGACGTGGGTGATCGTGCGAGCATGGATGGCAGTGTTCCAGGGAAGACAACCTACGAAGAGTGGCTCGGTAATCAATCGGAGACACGACAGATTCAGGTGCTCGGCGAGAAGCGAGCAAAGCTATTCAACGAAGGCGGCTTATCGCTCGAAGACATGCGCACCGCACGCGGTGAAGAGATCAACCTAGACGAATTGCGCAAGCGCAACGCAGCCGCATTCAAACGTGCAGGACTATGATTATGGAAATGTTGAATCGTGCAATCGAAGATGCATCCGACTTCACTGACATGATGAAGAAGTTGGACAAGCAAGACCATGCTGACACTCATTTAGCCTCGAAACTACGCGAGCAAGTAGATCGGCTTGAGAAGGCGAACGCAAGGCCGGTGAAGCGCCCAGGCGAGAATCGTGTGAAGTATCGTTCACGCGTTTACGGAGGTGGATCATGACAATCTCTCTTTTGTTTTTAGTCGCAGCGCTGATCCTGTTTATCGTTGCGGCAATTGGCGTGACGACGGGCCGCTTGAACCTCACGGCGGCGGGCCTCGCGTGTCTCGTTGCTGCGCAACTAGTGGGGAGGGTAGCGTAATGCCGCTCAAGAAATCCACATCGAAGAAAGCCTTCGCGAAGAACATCAAGGCCGAAATCAAGAGCGGCAAGCCGGTGAAACAAGCCGTCGCCATTGCCTACGCGGTGAAGCGCAGGGCAGCGGCGAAGAAGGCCAAGCGTTAGTGTCATGTCGCTGAAGAAGTCGACCTCGAAGATGGGCGGCATAGGCCCGAATGCGGACAGGCTTCTGCCTGTGGTGTTTGGCGAGTGCCGTAACATCACGCCAATACTGCACAACCCGGTTCAACTTACCTATGCTGTGCATCGCAAGGCAGCGGCGGCGAAGCGCAAGCGTTAGCCTTCTTTGAGCTTCAGGCGTGCGTCATCGGGCTCTAGGCGGCTGATCTCGGCGTCGATGGTGCCCAGGAACACACCGAAGCTATCGACGCTCATAGGCTCATCGTTCGCGATCAAGCGCAGCATGCGCCGGTAGTTGCGTTCGCTCATGCGATAGAGCGCGAGGTTGTTCGTGACGTATCTCATGTGCGATTGCTCCTGCCGGTGTGAATGAAGCGCTTTGCTTCTTCTTTCTCTTCGAAGCGGTACGCGGACCACTTCTCGAAATCGTCGAACGACATGCGGCCGGACCGCACAGCGTCGAATGCTTGTTTCTCGCCCATCCCGACCCAATAGGGACGCTCGGCGATGTTCTTCATCATGCCATCGAAAATCTCGCCTAGCATGTCCTTCGGCCATCCTGCGTAATCAGCCATTTTGTTCCCCTTCGTCGTTAGACATTTTCTTCGCGATCTCTTTCATCGTGTGCCGCACTTCGAGTTGCGTGCCGTACATGCGGAACGCACCGGCCGGATGATTCACGTCCCAGGCGTCCGCAGGCGCGGCCTTTGTGGCCTCGTAGATGTCGCCGTTGTCGGCAGTGTAGGTGATGGTCTTCTTGATCATGATTAGATGTCCAGGCCCGAGACGGTGCCCTTGCCGTCGCACGCGAAGCACACACCGGCTGCGACGTGCGAGAAGCACCTGATCCAACCGGCACCCATGCACCGGCCGCAGCGCATGACACCGGCAGCGGTGCGCTTAGCGGCGCGTGCGGCGAGCACTGCCTTCACAGCGGCGCGGGCTTGATCTTCGCCGACTGCCCAGGACCAGAACGCGTCTTTCTGCTCTTGCGTTTCTTCGTAGTAGTGTGTCATTTCTGTCTTTCTGTTGGTGAGCCTGAATTATAGCACCGCTACAGCGTAACGGTGCACTTTATTTTAGGGGTAGAGGTAAGTCTCTTCCAGCGCTGCTGCCCAGCCCTTCGGCGTGAACACGCGTGAGCATGCGACGCCGAAGAGGTCGCGTGCTGCGATGACGCGGAAACCGGCGATCTTCAGGGCTTCGATCACGACAGGGTCGAGCGTGGGCACGTTCGCGTAGCCGTTGTTGCCCATTTCGGCTTCGGTCAGCGCGAAGAAGATGGAAGAAGTTTGTTCGGGAGTGTAGATCGTGGTCATTTCTGTCTTTCTGTTGGTGAGGCTTGATTATAGCACCGTTATTCCGTAACGGTGCAACTTATTTTTAGGCTGCGATGATCGCGAGCTTCTTGACTTTACATGCGGTGGTCGGCACGTATTCGGCCATTTCGCCATCCCAAAATTCATGACGCTCGGCGGCTTCATTGTCGTACACGAACTTGATGACGTGCCCGGTGAGGTGCGAGCGGATCGAAACTTCGGTCGGCAGTTTGCGCATGCCCAGGTCGGAGAGGCTAGCGGACAGCAGGCCGGTTTGTTTGTTGAAGGCGAACTTGTTGAGGTCTTGCATTTCTGTCTTTCTGTTGGTGAGCCGCTAGTATAACCCGTTATCGCGTAACGGGCGGCAGGATCAAGAATATTTGCGATGAATATTTGCAACAGCTTGTTGCGCGATCTCGACGACACGCGTCGTGTCGACGCTGGCGTCCTGATTGGCGATCCACTGAGCGACGGCACCGAGTTCCAGGCTGCACAGGATGTGCGCCGGTAGGCTAGCCCGGTGGGGCTTGCTGGCTTCGTCTGCGATGCCCTCGACGCGGGCCAGGGTGTTCGCGGCTTGCTTGCGCAGCAGGCCAGCATTGAAGGGCATTGTCATGCTGCCACCTCGCCACCGTCGATCAAGAGGGTCATGATAGCGGCGCGGGCTTCGGCGCGGCGATCTTCGTAGGCGTGAAGCATCGGATCGTTGAACGCTCGCAGATGCGCGATGTAGCGTGTGCAGCGGGCAACTTCTTTCACGAGTGCAGCGTGATCTTCGGCAACCCATGCAGCCGCCATCTTCGCGCCAGTGTCACCGTCGGTGACGGCGCGGCCTGCGTATTCGCCGTCGATATACATCACCACTTCGACGGTGTCGCCGCTGATGGTGCCCAGGATTTTCGTGATCTTTGCGGTTTTCATTTCTGTCTTTCGGTTGCTGAAGCCTAGAGTATATCAAGAAAATCGCCGTTATTGCGTAACGGCGAAATTTATTTTCAGAAGGGAAGATCGTCGTCCAACTCAAGAGCGGCGTAAACCGGCGCGGCGCGGCGGGCCTTCGGGAAGAGCGACGCGGGAAGCAGCGGCTCGGCGACGTACCAGCTATCGTATTCGTCACCGTCAAGGCGCTGATGCTTGCCGTTCACGACAGGACGCATACCGCGATACTCGCAAGCGTCGTCGAGGTCACGCAGGTAAGCGTCAGCGTAATCCTTCGACACGATGCCGGTGTCGCAGCATGCATAACACGTGTAAGGGATTCCGTCTTCATCCAGTTCAGGATACAGGGGATTGCATTTGGGGCAAGCGGCTTGAAGTGCGTTCATGTTCGTCTTTCGGTTGGTGTGACCGAATTATAGCACCGCGTTTCCGCGTAACGCAACTAAATCAGAATTAATTTCTTTCTGAGCCATCGGGCTCGGCCAGTCTTGATCAAATGCATAGCGGCACCGCGTACTTGCAAGTAGGTCAGGTCACACCAGCACGCGAGGTCCATTTCAGTCATCGGGCCTTCGTCGCGTATCGCTCGTGCGACGGCAGCAGAGGGACCGCGAGCAATCACCGGCACGCTGCCGTTGCTGCGCACGTGATACTTCACGCCCATTGCGTCGGCCGCAGCCATGAGCGTGTCAGCGTCATATCCCAGGTGCCGACACATCAGGCCGATCAGCACACCGACGAATCGCGGGCCATGTCCTTCGTCGGCCGGTGTCAGCCGGTGCGCGGCCTCGTGCAGGATCGTGTCAGGCTTGCGAGCCCATCGCGGGAGGGTGATGCGGTGATCTTCGTGCGCAATCGCGCTACGCTGCCCCCAGGCGGGCCGCTCGATGATCGGCAAGGGTACACGTGCGTGCCCGTATCGGCCGCGCTCTGCACGCCAGATCGGCCTCAGGTACGCTTCGCACTCTTCCAGGGTCTTGAACGTCTCACAGGGCAGGCGCACGCGGTCCTGCCACCTGTAGACCTTGCTGCGTTGGTTATCACGTGGGCGGCGCATTTTCGAGCCACTCGATTGCTTCACGTGCGCAAGGCGCATCCCATCCGAACATCGACGCCTGCACAGCGGACCGCAGCACGGTATCGCTTGCGGGTCGTCCGTTCAGTTCTTCATGGTCCGGATGAAAGATAGGCCAGAAGCCTTTTTCGCCCAGCTTGACGCCGATCATTGGAGCATCAACGAATGTAAGAGCCATGTGCGCCGGGATGAAGATCATGTTCTTCGTGCTCGTGACGTGTTCATTCATCGTGTTCATGTTTTTCCTTTGGTGTGTTGTTCAGATCGCGAGCCAGTGCTCGCAGCAGTGCGTGTTGCTCGGGCAAGAGGTAGATGCCGCGCACTTCGGTCTTGCCCTCGATAGTGCGTCGTGCTCGATAGAGCGATTGACGCTCTGCGGTTGTTTGTGCGGTGTTGTTCATGCGAAGTACCTCGATCCTTTGATAGTGTCGATCCGATTGCCCTCGCGCACTGTCAGTGCGACGACGCCAGCGATCATCGACGCGGGCATGTTGCGATACAGTGCGCCCGATCCGAGCGAGCGAACCTCAGTGCCCTTGCGCACGAAGAACAGGCCGCGACGCAGGTCGGATGCGACGAGTTCGAAGCCGTGCGCCTGGGCGGCTGCTGCTACTGCTTCGCGGGTTTGGTTTGCATTCATCATGTGCAGATTATAGCACCGTTATCGGGTAACGGTGCGTTTTTCTTTTAGGCCTTCAGTGCGTCGAGCGGCAAGGCCATTTCACCGCGCATGGTCCGGCCGCTTTCCGGGTCGTAGCATTGCACTTGAGCGTACTGCTCGCTGCCGATGGTGCGAAAGCGCAGGATGATGAAGGTGCCGCAAACGATGCCCTTGACGACTTGACCGATTTCGAAGGAGTTCATTTCATTTCTTTCTGTGGGTGAGATTCGATTATAGCACCGTTATCGAGTAACGGTGCCAAGTATTTTTAGTCCTGATAGAACTTGTTGATTTGGGCTCGGGCTTCTGCCCAGGTGGTAGCGTCGATGACGCAAGGGTAGACGCCGTGAGCGTCCTTCTTGTTGAAGTCGTGCGCGAGAATGATGCGCTGACCCTTCTCGGGTTTGATGAGGGACAGCTTCTTCATGTGGGCTGCGCGGATCACGTATTCTTTGTCGGTCATTTTCGTCTTTCGGTTGGTGTGAACGAATTATAACCCGTTCTCGCGTAACGCTGCAACTACTTTCCCGAAATGTTCTGCGGCGGCTGCTTTTCCGGCGCGTAGCGTCGTTGATTGCGCAATTTCTTTGTTATTGTAGTAAACACGCCACACGTCGCACAGTCGCGAGTGATCCTTCTGGATGTAGTAGTTGCCGTTAACGTAGCGGCTGCTCGTGTACTTCGGCCGGTGCCAACTCATGACGGCACCTCCACGAGTACCCATGCTGACACCCATTTGCGGCCTTCTTCACCTGGGACGCTCGCGATCTGTGGTGTACCGTCGAAGGTCATCATGCCGTGTTCGACAACCGTAGCGTACTTGACTTGTGCGGCCTGGATGATGGCGAGTTCTTTGCGTGCCTCTGCTTGTCGACGTTCGCGGTCTGCTCGTTCCTTGGCAGCACGTGCCTCGCGTTCTGCACGTGTTATGTCGAGCCATGCTGCATGCGCTTTCCAGTTGATATTTTGAGCGAGCAACCATGCCTCTGCCTCTGCGTCGGCGAAGGTCACGCTCGTGCCTAGACTGCCCTCCCATGTCGCCTGTCTGCCGCTGATGCGACCCGGCACCGACACGCGGCCATTCTCGAATTGGACAACGTGCGTCACGTCGAGCAACTTGCCCGCGTTGCTTCTTTCATCTTTGCTGATACGGAATTTCATTTGCTTTCTTTCGGTTGTTTTATGACACGAGCACCACATCGCGCACGACGAGCATGTGCGGTGCATGACTTCCGGCGCGGATTGCGTCGTTATGGTTTGCGGCCTGCACGGTGACGGTGACGAGTTGACCGCGACGGGTTCCGGTGATTTTCCAGGTTTTCATTTTGCTGCTTTCTGTTGGTGAGCCCAGATTATAGCACGCGTTATTGCGTAACGCGTGCAGAATCTTTTATTCTTTCTCGGTCGGCAGATCGGTCAGAAGCTCGCTGTGCACTTCGGCATCGAAGCTCACCTCAGGATCAGGCGTGTCGATGTCGACGCCTTCGAAGTCGACGTTCTGCCATGCTTCGATCAGTTCGCGCACAGCTTGGCCGGTGTCGCCATCCTGCCAGCGCTCGGACTTCTCTTCGAAATCGTTCTCCCAATCCTGCGCGACATCATCGGCGAAGCTCTTCACCTCACTGAGCAAGCCGTTATAGGCGTCGATCTCTTCTTGCAGCACACCGCGTGCGGCTGTGATCGTGTCATTGAAGTCGACGACTGCGGAGTCGAGCTTCTCGCGTGCTTCTTCCAGGCGACCCGCTAGCGCGTCGCGTGCGGCGGTTTGTTCTTTGGTGAGCTTGAATGCCATTAGTTGCTTTCTTGACGGTAGATGAAATACTCGGCAGGGTTGCCGTGCTTCTTGTCCCTAGAGTTATACAGGGATGTTCTGCGGGTGATGAATTGTTTTGCTTCTTCCAGGGTGCCGCCGACCCAGACGATGAGACAACCTCCCATCGGTCCGGGTTCGCATACGAAATATTCGGGCATTCTTTTCCTTTCGGTTGGTGGTGGATTACTTGGCGGAAATGATGGGGCACATGCTGTACGTGCCATAGGGCTTGACTTGCTCGCGGCCTTCGTACTCGCTGATGCGCAGGGTCTTGCCCTTGGTGGTCGTGATCGTCTTCGCGGTGCGCTTGGCGACGGTGATCGCGAAGATGCAATCGTGATCGCAGGCAGAGCGGGTGGTGTAGGTTTGGCCGATTTCGAATTTCATTTGCTGCTTTCTGTTGGTGTGACTGAATTATAGCACACCGTTATCGAGTAACGGTGCACCTTTATTTTTATTTGACGGTGAAGGGTTTATTCCATTTGCCGACGTTGATGTCGACGTAGTGACCGACGTGGAAATAATCGGTCATGCTGTCCGACTTGTCGAAGTTGTCGAGGTTCAGAGCGTCGGCGATCTTTTCGAAAGTTGCGGTGATCTCGGCATCGGTGAAGCATTCGTCGATGCGCTTGTGGTAAATCTGCGCATAGGTCATTTCGGCAGGCTTGCGGTATTCGCTCGGGACCAGGGCGGCGATGATGTCGACGGGTGCCGAAGCGATGTTCAGAACGATGGTCGAATGGTTGTTCACAGCCAGCGAATATTTCCAGCCCTTAGGCATGACGGGTTTGAGTGCGGCGGCGATCTTTGCTTTCTTGACTTGGTCGACGTAGGCCATGATGTTTCTCTTTCCGGGTTAGTTCGTTGCGATGAATGAATTATATGCGAGATTCTGCCGTTACGCGCTAACGAACAAACCGTTACACCTTGCTCGTCGCGTTCAGGCTATCGCGCAGGCGACGTGCGAGCTTCGCGCTAGGCAGGCGTCGCAGCACGATATTGCCGCGCACGTCGACGACATCCCATCCAAGGCACACGAGCCCGCCCTTCGGGCCGCGAAACTGATCGTAGCGCTTCACGACGGCAAACTGTTTGTTCTTCATTGTGCGGCCTCTAGTAGCTTGTAGTAGTTGATGCGGCCGGATGGCGGCATGCGCACATCCGAGAAGTTGCTCGGGCTGTGTTGCACGTATCCGGTATAGCACACCGCCTTGCCTTCTTGCACGAGCTTCGTGAGGCGGCGGAATGCTGTAGATCGGCTCACGCCGAGTTGCTTCGCGTAGTCTTCAACAGTGACTCTCATGCTGCGGCCTTCTCGCGACGTGCGCGGGCTGCGAGCTTTGCCTTGATGGCACGCATTGTGAACGTGTGCAGACTAAAGCCGGTGAGGTCAGCTTCAGTGACGCGCACGCCACCGCGCACACCGATGACGACAAACGCACTGCGCGATTTCTGAAACCATTTGCGCTCGGGTGTGCTGTTGTGGATGATCAGCAACACGCTGTGAGTCGCGAGGCCGCGCACTTCGCTGACGAGCGGGCCGTCAATGTAGTCGGTGTCTTCGGTGGTCAAGAAGCGGCTCTGAGCGTCGGCGCGTGCGGTGATGCGGGCAATGGTGCGGATTTGTGCGGGTGTCATTTCGTGCTTTCTGGGTTAAATTCGTTGCGATGAGGAATTATAGCACCGTCACAGCGTAACGGTGCGTTATCTTTCTTTTATTTTGCTGCGGGCATCAGAACACACCATTGCCAAGTCGTGTCGGTGCCTGCGGTCCACTTGCCCAGGCAGAAGCACACCGGCACGTCGAACGACATCGCTTGGCCTTTGAGGTTCTTCGCTTCGGTGATGACTTGCCACTCGGCGTCGGCACCGTGAGCGGGAAACTTGCAGGCGACATCGTAGGTGCGACGGGTTGAAGAAGGCACAACGAGGTCAGCGATTTGTTCGCCACGACGGCCGGTGGTGGGGTTGAATGTGAAGACTTTCATTTGCTGCTTTCTGTTTGCGTTGACGATGACGAAGTATAGCACGACGTTATCGCGTAACGCAACAGCAAATGAAAATAATTATGCGATGGACTCCCGAGCCCGCGCCAGGGATGGCACGAAGAACGAGCCGCCGACGTTCAGCGTCACGAGCCACTTCGCCCGAGCGTTGCGCACGTGAGGTGCACCGCTGCCGTCGAACACGTTACGCACGATGCCGTGCGTGCCCTTGTAATGGCCTGCGGCCACTTTCACGAGCTTGTTCATTGCACGTACCTGTTACGGATCAGGTAGGACATCAAGTCGCCTTCGGTGCCGGTCTTGATCTTGCCGGTATAGCGTCCTTTGCGGTCCGTCAGGTTGATGTAATGCACGATCTTGCCTTCGCGCATGAGGGTGCCGATGATGCAAGACGCGATGATCTTGTCTTCGAGCTTGCTGATCTTGTCGTGCTTCTCGATGTCGCGATTGATGCCGCGCATCCAGCGTGCTTCTTCTTTTTGTTCAAGTGATTTCATTTCTGTCTTTCTGTTGGTGTGCCGCTAGTATAGCACAACTTATTCGATGACTTCAACCTCGACAACATTCCATCCGAATGATTCCCATCGGCCATAGGTCGGTTTCCACAAATAGGAATCACGGTTAAGCGCAACGAGCGTAACTTGTCGACGCTCGCCCTTGTACGTGATGCTGTCACAGTCCATGCCGGTGCGCGGAAAGCAGCGGTCGTAGCGCAGCATGTCGAGAGGGAACTCGCCGAGTCCCTCCACGGTGAATTTGATGTCGACGCGTTTCATGTTCTTTCTTTCAGAGGGAGGTGTAAAGGCCGGTGTGCTCGGTGAACACTTCGCGCAGTTTGTCAGCGTAGACCATCGTCGCGCTCGAAACGCTCTTGATGTTCACGCCCATGTTCGTGCGCTTGTTGAACATGACAGTGTAGGTGTCGGTGGCGTCCAGGCGAATCACAACCGAGTTGATCTTGCGGCCGGGAATGTGGAAGTGCAGAGCGTTCTCGGTGCCGACGAAATTCTTTGCGCCGGTCATGGCGATGAAGCGGTTGCCGCCGAGTTGCGCGAGGATGGTGTTAGCGATTTGCATTTCTGTCTTTCGGTTGGTGTGAATGAATTATATACCAGTGTTAGCGCGTAACGCAAGCACCTGCAAAATTATTTTTCGCGGCCTTTGCGCGGGCTTGCTTGGCACGCAGAGCGGTCCAGTAGGCGACGACGACGCGGGCGCGAGCCAGTTGATTTGCGTCGAACTTGTCGGCGCGGGCGACCATGTCAGCGGCGGTGCCAAGGGTCATCGTGAGGGAGTTTTTGCTGATCTTGTTCATTTCTGTCTTTCGGTTAATTCGTTGCGATGAGGAATTATATACCGCCGTTATCGCGTAACGCAAGCCTCATCGAAAATATTTGCACTGTTACAATTTTTTGGTCTATTGTTCGCGTGCGGCTTTCTGCCGTTCTACTCAACAAAGGAAATGCATCATGATGAAGTCAGCGCTAACCCTTCTCACAGCTTCGCTAATGGCCGCTTCGGTGCTCGCTGCGAGCGTGCATTTCAAGCAGAATCGAAACCCGACGCTCATTGATAACGGGTTGTCGATCTCGGCGACGGGCTCGCTCGCGGGCCTGGGTGAAGGTGATGTCGTTGTCACGCTATCGGCGACGGGCACCATCAGCGCGACATGCACGAACCCGAGCGGCCAGAATCAGCCGCCCGGTCAGGTGCCGCAGCCGGTGACGCTCTCGGGCTCCGTGGCGATTCCTGATGAACAGTTCAAGAACGGGAACGTCGGCTTCAGCGTCACGACGACGCCACCGGCTGCGAACATCCCAGGTGCGCCGGATTGTCCTAACGCGAATTGGACCGAGACGATCACCGACATTCAATTCACGTCGGTGACGCTCACGGTGCAGCAAGCCGGTCAGACTGTGCTGACGACGACTTGCACCACTGCGGCAACGACTGGCGGCGTAGTGCCGACCAGCGCTGTTAATTGCACGCGTTAAGCGATAACGTGCTGTTGCGTGCCCTTGACCCTGCGCTCATATAAGACGGTGCAGGCGTCATTGACTTGATCGAGATACTTGCACTCGGCCTTGTCGTCCAGGCCGCGCATGGCGGCGGCGGCTTCGCCTGCATCGCGCACGATGTACTCAAGTTCGCCGATGGTTTTTGTACGATAGAGGTTCAGTTGGTTCATGGTGCGCTTTCTGTTGGTGTGCCGCTAGTATAGCACAGATAAAAAGAAGAAGGGCAAGAGCCCTTCTCTTCTTGTTCATTGCACCTTCGGGCGGTTGATGACGGTTTGTGCGACACCGTTATATGCCGCGTGCTCTTTCACCGTTGCCTTGACGGTCACGGTTGCGCCTTGCTCGCCGAGTTCAGTCGTGCCCTTGTACTTGAACACGTTGCCGTTAGCGTCGCTGCACAGGTGCATATAAGAGGTGCCGTACATGCCATCCATTTCGATGATCTTGTTGATGGTGAGCGTGAACACTTCGCGCTGTCCAACGGTGCCCATGTGATTGCCTGACGATGCGGGCGCGTCACGCTGAGCGATGCGCTCGGCCTTGCGTGCTGCGGACTTAGCCATCATGCCGCGTGCTGCGTCGAGTTGACCCGGTGACAGCTTGCCGAAGTCATCATAGGAACCGGCGAGGGACCGTGCGAACTCAGACCAGCTAGAAGCATTGCGCAGGAAGTCGATGACA
>Ga0193738_1000123_pt1 | contig 48805 bp, 62 predicted proteins | sample L2a1metaG_FD_144927 | JGI IMG/M metagenome (GOLD analysis project Ga0193738, IMG submission 144927) | Soil microbial communities from a riparian zone of the East river system, Colorado, United States - L2a1 | ecosystem: Environmental > Terrestrial > Soil > Riparian zone | place: USA: East River... | reverse complement strand
TTGAGCTGATTGCCATTCACACCAGCGCAATTGAGGAGCGTGTTCCCTTTCGCACTCGCCGCAAAACCCGCCACCGTGCCCCTGAGCGTTTTTAAGCCGTTTTTAAAGGCCATTAAGGTGAGCTGAACGTCCTCAGCAAATTCGTAGTATCTCTCAATCTTGCCGTAATTCTCGCGCTCGTGAGCGACAAATCGGCCAACGCTCCCCTCCTGAGATCCGTAACCAATCGTAACCCGGACCGAGCCGCCATGAATTTCTTGCTTTGATACGCTCATAACCGTTAAACCCAACTCCTCACAAAGTAAGGTTAGCGGGTAAATTGAAAAATAGCTGAGGTGCTCGTGATAAATTGTATCAAATTCATGATTGTCGATAAAGTCGATTAAGTAAGGGAATTCCATCACCAGGACGCCGGTCGGTTTCAGCGATAGCCTGACCGACAATAAAAATTCGTGAACATTATCGACGTGAGCAAAAACGTTTGTGGCCGTAATCAAATCAGCAAAGCCGTAAGTTTTGACTAAAGTATTGGCCGCTTTCATGCCCCAAAATTGGGCGATGGTTGCAATTCCTTGCGCCTCGCAAATAGGGACAAGGTTTTTAGCCGGGTCAACATTTAGGCAACGGTGGCCAAGTACCTCCCGGAATTGCGAGAGGAGAGCGCCATCATTCCCGGCAATATCAACGTGGAAAGATCGGTCGGTTAAACTATATTTTTGTTTCAGGTCGAGCGCCATTTGGTGGCAATGGTCGAGGTAACCTTTGGAAATTGAGGAGCGATAAACGTAATGAGAAAACATGGCCTCCGGTTCGATCACAATTGAGAGCTGAGAGAGGCCGCAAGATTCACAAAAGACAAGTTTAAGCGGATATTTTTGTTCGTGAATTAAATCTGTCACCGACTCCGCCAGGTTGTTGGTCAATGGAAGGTTGCCGAGGTCGAGATAAGGCGTTAATTTGTCTGAGTTGCAAATACGGCAGTTAGCATGATTTTTATAAAACATTGGATCGTTTTGGCAATAAAGTTATTGAAAACAACAACTTAACGAGTCGCAACGAATAAAAGACAATCGCCATTTACGTTTGACGGGCTCGGCGTCTCAATGATTTTTGTGAAACCAGCGTCGCGAAAACATTGGCGAAGGTGTTCCGGGTAAAACCAAAAAGCCCACTCCTCCAACCCGCCGCAATAGCTTTCAGATTTTAACCTGGTGCCGTGATAGTGGTTTATTTTTCCGAGGTAATCAAAACCATTATGAGAAAGTTTTTCAACGTGAGTGGAGGGTTTGCCGTCGCTGGCGACCTGTGACCAAACGAGAACGGTGTCGGTGATCTTGCCGAGGTCATGGATTAATTTGGCCGGGTTTTTTTGGTGGTAAAGGACGCCGGCCGCGGAGACAAAATGAAATTTTGCAAGCCCTGGAATTACAGTATCAAATACTTTCATTTTTTCCGCGTACATATTAACAAGGTCATTAAAGTCGCCAAATAAAAAATGAGCTTTCTCTAAATTAAAAGCCTCTTTTACGACAAGACAGCGGAGAAAGCAATCACTCAAGCCCTCGACCGCGTAAACGTCCTCAGCTCCGGCCTCGATCAACATTTTGGTGTGAGCCCCTTCCAATGGTCCAAGCTCTAAAACCTGTTTTCCCTTGGCTCCGCCAATTTGCTCAAGGTGCCAAAGGAGCCGAGGATCTTTCGTCAAAATTTCAGTTGTCCCGCCGACCTTTTGGCCGTCAATCTCGAATTGAGTTGTCCATCCTCCAATGGCGTCGAACATGGCCGCCCGCGTTGCTTTTTTGCCGGTTGTGATATTCATATTTTGAGTTTAGTTGTGAACGAATAAACAGCCACCAACTTTATAAAATCGGTCGGCGCCGTACCTGTCAATGACGTCTTTGAAAAAAATCCAATCCGCGGAGTGGGTGCTTATGTCCTTCCAACCCACCGCGGCCGCCTCTTTTAATTTCAGCATGACGCCACCGCAATCTAAAAAACCAACCTGGAGCTTTTGATCCATCACTTTCCACGCGGTGTATGAGTGAATAATTTTCTCGCAATAAACCGCCACCGCTTTAGGTCTCCTCTCAAACTCTTTAATCATATACTGACAATAAACCGGGGTATAATAATTGTCCGCGTTGGTGATCGTTACGAAATCAGCGTCGTCCTGGCATTGCTCCAAAGCTACTTGGCGAATGTAATGGCCCCAAGAGCCGCCCCTTTTTTTTGTTGCCTGGAAAACAATTCTATCATCTTTTGGCACCAGCTTTTCAACGCCAAAGGTGTCCGGGCCATCATGTATCAAAAGCAATTTCCAATTTTGGTGCGTCTGTAAAATAAGGCTTGAAATAATTTGAGGATAGGTTTTAAAAACCGGGCAAATAAATAAAACCTTGTCGTAAGTTTTAAGCTCGCCAAACTTCGCCTCGTGCTCGGCTTTCCGGTCGAGCCTCCTGTGATATCCAGTATCCCAAAGCGGAGATCGGTCGCGTTGCGCCACCATGACCACCTCGCGGCCCATTTCCTTGACTTGGTTATAAAATATTTTCTTGTTGTTCCTGTGCTCAAAAAGGTAGCAATGTTGCTTTGTGATTATTGGGTCGGCCGGGAAATGAAGTTTTGACGCCGTCGCCCGGTCGATCATAAACCCGGTAGTCCTGATATGTTTTGTAACGTGCGGAGATATTTCCATTGCCACCACGCCAACGCCGGGCCTCATTGCCCGCTCGAATTGCTCAACGAAATCCGTCGCCATGATCATGGTGTCGTCGGTCAGCCAAAGCAATTTTTCCCATTCCGGGAAACCATCGAGACGGCCTTTGCAAACGTCCTGGAAAGCGCCAATGTCATAGCCTATATTTTTACGCCGAATGTAAGTTGCGCCAGCCAGCTCGCTCGCTTGCCTGTACTCGGTCATTTCCTTGTCAAAGTTGTGAATGATCACCAGCTCCGCGTCTGAGCTGCATTTTTGCCAGCAATCCAACCAATGAGTGAGATTGTTCAAGCGGTTGTAAATAACGATAGCGACGACGGTTTTGCTCATTTTTTATTTTTGGTTTTGAATTCATCTAACGTCTGACGTTGTAAGCGTAAAATTTCATCCTTGTTTTTGATAGTATTGTTATTCACGGATAATTTAACGTCTCCGGCGTGTCGCTCAAAATAATCTCGCATTAAAGATTTTGGTTTTTTAGACGCCCTCCTTAATGTAAAAGGCTCGTTTAACTCCCTGAAAAGTTTAATTCCGTGTACTTCAACCCGCTCAGAAATTACTTTTTTTACGTTCGGTAAAATGACCATTAAGTCGTCAACCGTCGCAAAGTTGTGACCATAACCTTTATTAGTTCGCTCGGTTAAAAAGTCTAAAAACTCGCTTGGTAATAACGATCCTTTTAATGAATTACAACCGGCACAACTATCGACTAAATTTATTACCCGATCAGTACCTCCTTTTATTTTAGGGATAATGTGATCCTTTGTCGGGCGATAGCGAGGGTTGCCCCTTTCCAAAAGGTGCCCGCAATAATAGCAATATTTTGAATTGTCGCCGCTCATGATTTAAAAAAACAGGCCCGGCGTAGAGGACGTGGGCCTGGTCGTTGTGAAGAATTAAAAATTTTCAAATTATAACTGGCGGCCTCCCTGGAGAACAACGTCCAAGTTGCTCGCACAATTCAAATATAAAATTAATTTTCATATTTTGACGGTTCTGGAAAAATAGCGTGTAATAAATTTTTAAAATGACCTGACAATCCACCGTTACCCGTGCTAAACCACGGCCGACCTTTTAACCTGGCGACAAGGTCCGGGTAAGTGTAACGCTGATTTAATTTTATGTCAATTAACGGGGTTGGCTCAAGGCCGATCGTATTGGCGTAAAGAGATTTTACCACGTACCCGCGAGGAGTTTTCCAGTTGTATGAATCCATGATCGCCGGAAATTTTTCCTTATCAATTAATATCGGCGTGTGAATATCAAAATTGTGAGTAGGTAAATTTTTCGACTTTAAAACGTTGTTGGTATTTTGAACCGCCTCTCGCCAATTATTGCCCGGCTTGGCCTTTGCCACCATTCGCTCCAGCGAGCCGCCGGAATAGTTCGGGATCTCGCCCGCCTCTTGAAAGTCGAGAGCAAAATGATCGTCGTGAAGACTTAACCAGGTTTCAGAAAGATCCGGGTGACCGCAAATCCGCGCCATCTTCAACATGATATTGCGCTCCTTACATGGAAACGGGTCCGGGTATTGTAAATGAAAAACATTAGTCGCCCACCTCGGGCAATGGCCGACAATATAAACGTTGCCTATTCCTGAAACGAATTTTTCCAGCGAGCGGAGTGAAAACCGGAGCTCGCCATCTTGCCACGGTGAGCCCGTGCCAACGACATAAACCACGTCAATCATTCAATTTTTGTTTTTTTGTCGATAACAGCCTCCAACCATTTTTTTGACTTCCCAAGCCATTTTTGTAAAGCATAGGAGCCGGACATTCCTATTGTCACAAACGAAAACCGGGGAAAAGTAGTTAGCCAATCAAATTTGGTTGCGACCTCAGCAAAGATTAAATGAAAAATAATAACCGACAAAAAAGATGATAAAATCGCGTAACGATCACGCCTAACATAATCACGCCACCAATCAAACTCAACGTTGGCTTTTAATGCCACCTTGAGGAGTGTGTCAAGTTTCAATAGGGATTGTAAAACAACGCCGGAGAAACCACAAACCAAAAGCCAAATTTGATCGAAGGTCATTTTTTAAAATAGTTTTCAAAAGCCAAATCTTACGCGTCAATGGTCTCCTGTGAATTATCCTCATAAGTTACAACGTTGTAATCTACTATTGTACTGATTGATTTTATTTTTTTATAAACAGGCGGTGGCACCGTTGCCGGGTTTACTTTGACGATAATGTCGTCCGTTCCCTTCGCTCCCTGGTTATCAGTCACCGTTAATCTAACAACGGTCGATCCCGCCGTCAACCCGGTGAGTTGCGTGTTTTGAGAATTCGCGTTTTGCAAAATCCCACTACCTGACACAATCGCCCACCCGTAAACCAGCGGACCGCCCTCGGGGTCGGTTCCTGAGCCTGTCAGGAAAACCGAATTATTTGGCAATGTTATTTCCTGATCACCACCAGCGGCCGCCACAGGCCCTTGATTTGGCGGAGGAGTCACCGAGCCAACAACTATCGAGCCGAGTGAATAAACGTTGTCAGCCGTGCCGCCTGTAATCGCCAAGGCCATGTTTGCCCTCACTCCGTTGGGATCTTTGACGGCAAAGGTCAATTGATAGGTTCCCGCCGCGACGCCGGTCAATGGAAAAGACTCAACAACCGCCAACGGGGTTGAACCGGGTTGAAAGAATTTCAGCTTATGTTTTGAAATCGCTTTGAAGTTGGTGCCGGTTATCGAAAAAACAATATCCCAATTCATCCAACAATTGCCGCGGCCGATATTCTGCCAATTCATAGTTATGGCAAGATTTGACGCGCTCACTTGAACGGTTGCCGTCGTGACTTTAAACCGATAGCCGCACAATTTCGACGCCGCTCTCACCCTGTTTTTAATCGTTGAGTTGACAGGATCAACGCCATAATTTCCGTTCCCGAAACTCGTCGCCCGGTAAAGTGATATTTGCCGCTCTAAATCATAATAGTCGCCGGGGTTCCACGCTGGTGGCTCGCCTGTGATCGGCGCCTTTGTCCACTTATCCATTATCAGCGTATTGAGAGCAACGCCGTTGAACGTTCTCGTATTATTAACGAGATAGGCGTCGAGATAACTATCGGTCGCGCCCCATTGGTCGCGTCTCCAACCGAGCGGGCCCCAAAGGTTTTTTGTTGTCAAAAGATAGTGACCGATTTCAGGCGAGTTCCAAGTGTTTTGTAAATAGTGTGCATCAAAACCGGCGATCATTGCAACCAACGGGAAATTTGGAAAGCCCAAGGTATGAGCGTCAACGATTTTTTTCAGCGACGCGACCGTTGGAAACGTGCCGGTCGGGTAGCCTGAAACATTATTGCCGGGAACATAAGAGGAGTGCCATTCACCCCAAGCGCCATACCCGCGAACATCAATTATTCCAATGTGTTTTTCCCAACCCATTGCGACAATGTGAGCGTTGAGAGCCTGGTGAAAGGCGAGTAATCTTTCAGCGTAAAAAGGCGAGTTGTAATTCGGCGTCCATGTTTGGCCTCCGGGTAATTTCCAATCCTTTACCGCCTCACTTTGCATTTTGTTATGTACGTATTCAGGATAGCAACCCATGCCGCCGCCGGTCGCGAAAGTTTGCCCGCCGGCCTCAACTTCATTGCCGGGAAAAACGGTCATGATACCAAAAGAGAGAGTTTGTTTTGCCGCGATTGCCTGGTTGACTAAGCCATCAAAATAGGCCCAATTATAGGAGCCGAGCGTCCGGCCTTCCAACTTGGTCCAAACAAATCTATAATAAACGTCGTGCCTTGGTGTGTTTATTCCCTCAGTTGGAACATTCACCACGTTGGCGCCGTGCCATTTTTCAACCGCCCGGCCGGGGTTGTTTAAATCGGGATTTGAAAACGGGATCTCGTTAAATGTAATTGTAGCCATAAAAAAGTTTTTGGAGTTTATTGGTTTTTTAAGGTACAATTAAAAAAAAGGGGACAGGCCGGCGAGACCTGCCCCTTATATATCACGAGCGGCATTGAGACATATTAACTAACGCTATCGGCACAAACCGGAGGCGTTGCACCAGCGGAGCAGTCCTCAATTAAGAGCACACCGTTGGCGCCATCAATTCCACAACCACCAGGACGGGCAACCGCCAGTTGAGCGTAAAGGTGAGGCTCGTAAGTCCACGTTTTACAATGAGGCTCATAATACCACTCAAAGTCGATTTCCAGGCCGGTGGCCGGGTCAACAACGGTCGAGTGAGTATAAAGGTCAGTAACCCGGCGATTGTTCTCGCCAATGTTCTCGGTGAACGTGACAAGTTGAACCGCTCCGGGAGACAGTTGAAAGAAATGGTTTTGGCCGATCGTCGCGTCAAGGAAACGATCATAAAAAGAATAGGGATCGGTATCACCCAAAGAGCCTAAATCAATACCAGCGTCGGAAAGGCCAGCCCACTTGTGGTATTGGGTGATCTTGTTCAAAACTTTACCACCAACGAGGGCAAATTGACTAACTCCACCAATGTCGCGGTAAGTCTGATCCAAAAACCACGTTGCCTCGGGGTTGAGGGTATTCATTCCGGAGGAGTGAGCGATAAAGAAAGGAATTCGGGTCAAGGTTTCACCGTCGGCGTTGGTACCAACCAAAGCCTCCAATTGTTCGCCAATACGCTTATCAAAAGCCTCGATAAAACGTTTATTGAAACGAGCAATTTGACGGGTGATATATGACGTGTCGGTTTCCTGGCAATACTTCGCGAGCGTTGCGTGATCGAATTCCAAACGAACCGGGTCGCCCTCGTCATTACAAACGCGGAAAGCCGGGCCGTCGAAATCAAAAACAACCTCCTCAGTTGCTGGAGATGATGGCACCCGCTCAGTCAAGCAAGTCACGTCGGCAATCGCGCAAACATCAAAGCAAAAGGGATTGTCGAAAGCAAAAGCAACCGCCCGTTTTTTACCTGGCACCGTTTGGCCGGAGGTAATTCCGTCAGCGATTTGATTGAAACCGTTTCTATTTTGAGGCGACAAAAGCCAGCGGACAAGAGCATTGGAGCCCATTGTCTTAAATTCCGCCGTGTTGGCGCCGTAGTAGTCCATTAATTTAGCCTGTAAGGCACGACACGCGTAGGTGCCGGGAGCTGCAAAACCCATACAATTCAGTTTTAAAGATGGAAAAATGTTTCTTAGACATTAAGGCCGTCTAAAGCCGAATTGGGTTTGCTCAGTAAAGTGTGAGCGACTGAATTTTTTTACCCGGCGTTTTGATCTTCTTTTAAGCGTTTTGAAATTTTGTCATTCACGTTTTTAGTGATTTTCAATTCGCCATTAGTTGTATTCACCTGAGTAGTGGTCGTTGTGGTTGTCGTTTGTTTTTTGTCAACCAGGTCGTCCGAATCCAAAATTAATTGGATTGCACCAGATAACGACAATATTTTTTTTCCGTTGTCAGTTAGCACGTCGAGCGTTGGTTTGTCTTTCTGCTTAACCTCCGCCACTCCATTGGTGACAACGATCGCGTATTTGCTTTTCAGTTGAGTTGAAATATCACCAACGAGATATTTGGCCGGAGCCCTCAATCCCTTAACTGAGGCCAGCTCGGTCGCAACCTGAGAGGCAAATTGAAAGTCGTTGATCTTTCCCTCATATTCAGTTTTGAACTTAGCCTCAAGCGTTGGAATGGCTGTCTCCATTTCGCTGATCTTAGTGTTGGCCTCAATTAGTTTTGCCTGGAGTTCCTTGTCGCCAACTTTTCCCTCAGATAATTTTTTTACAAATGCCGGTGTAAAAACGTCGATCTTTTTTCCCTCGTCGCCAAGCTCGGTGAAATCTTTATCGGTCAGGCCAACCGCTTTGAGCATATTCGCCCGTACTTGCGCCGCGCTCCGCCCGTATTGCTCCGACTCCAGGGTTTTTAAAAACTCTTTTGGGAGGTTGTCCCGGTTTAAACCTTCATAAAATTTTGGGTCGTTTTTGACCTGAGTTTCGACGTTGGTCCTGATAGGAGCCACGTAAGCGTCGGTTTTAAAATCTTTGGTGTCGTCGGGTAATTCTGAGAGAGCTTTTACCTGGTCCTCGGGTAAGCCTGTTGCTTTAAGGACGTCAGCGAGGTGAGTTTGTGCCATGATCGTGATATTGAGATTTAAAAATAAAAAATTAATCCTGAATTTCCGGGAAATCGAGGTCGGCTTTTATCTCCGCTTTGCCTGTTTCGGCTTTCTCGAGGTTGGCTTTTTTATCGGCTTTCGCTTTAGCCATTTTTTCAGCAAATTCGGCCTTTGTTTTAGCCTCGCCTGACTTATCTTTTTTCAATAAGTTGGTCAGCTCCGCCGCCGCCTCTTGTGCTGAAAGATCAACAATGACTCTTTTAACCGGGCCCGCTTTCGCCCCAACCTTGGCCGGAGCCACGGGCCTGACAACATTCACTTTGGAATGAGGAGTCTTATAATCGTAAGCCACCAAATTCTTTTTGTTGGAATATTTTCGGAGGTTATTAAGGTTTTGCCAGGTCGAGAGCTGATAAATTTGCTGGTGGTCCTTCATGTTTTTGTCATAAAGGCGAATATATGACCGACGGGTCGGGGTGTTTGGATAGGCTTTTGCCAAAACTGAAATTTGCTCGTCGGTGAGTCCTTTCATGATCACCAGGTCCTCGGCCGACAGGTTAGCGCCGGGATTGAATTTCTCGATTAATTGCTCGTTGGTCATTGCTAATTTATTTTTCTAATTATTAAATGATTGACAAGGTAAGCCAAAACGCCAATAAAAAAATCGGCTCGAGCGTTGAAACAATCCAAACTCAGGATAATAGCCGCCGCGATAACGGTCAGCCACCAATGAAGGCAAACCGGGCAAAGGAGCGATCTTTCCCATGTAAAAAACTCTCGCCCCTTTAAAAATAGGTTGAGCCGGTGATCGTTTTTCAGTTGATTTTTTAGCCCCAAATCTTTTGTCATGGCTTGCTCGGAAATATAGCCAAACAGGATCTCGCGTAATAAATTCAGCGACCTGAGCCGCTGGTGTGCAAGGAATAACGGGAAATTAAAGAGGATGGCTTTTTGATCGACGTCTCGCGGGTCCCGTGCCAACGGGCTCCCGATAACGTAATAAAACCAAAAACAAAAAAGCATGATCGCCGTAAGTAATCCAATGAGCTCGTAATTCATAAATATTTTTTAGGTGAATATCGCCTGAGTGTAACCCTTTAAAAGTGGCGTGTAAAGCAAAGTTACGTCCTGACCTGTTATCACAAAGGCGCCGGGGTCAATTTGTAAAATCAAATCACGAATAAAAATTGCATCCTTGCCGGTAAGCACAAACGAGCCACTTTCCGCCTGGAGCGCCCGGTTTACTAAGGTTGCAATATCCTGTCCGGTAAGCACAAACGAGCCGTTGTCCGCCTGGAAAGTGCGGCCGAATAAAAAAACAGCATCTTGACCGTTAAGGATAAAGCTCCCATTATCGGCGCTGAATTGCAACCCGCGCAAAAGATCGACGCTTTGACCGTTTAATAAAAATGATCCGGCGTCAATACTGAGTTGCTTTTGTGCTATCAAGTCAATAGCCTGACCTGACAGATTAAAACTCCCGGCGTCGGCCTCAAATATGACGCCTTTCCCGAGCCCGGCGTCTTGCCCGTTTAAAAGATAGGCTCCGGGGTCGGCGCTGAGAATTCGTTGAGCGAGTAGGTCGGCCGCCTGACCTGACAATAAAAATGAGCCCGCGTCGGCGCTGAGAGCTCTCGCGATATTTAGCGCCGCGTCTTGTCCTGAAAGTGCAAAACTCCCGGCGTCAATTGCAATCACCCGTTGAATGGTGAGGCCCGCGTCTTGCCCTGTCAATGCAAAGGCGCCAGCATCGGCCGCAATAGAGCTTTCTTTTATAAGGCTTGCGTCTTGTCCCGAGAGAGCGAAAGATCCGGCGTCAGCCTGGAATGTGTAACCTCTCGAAAACGTTGCATCTTGCCCGGTAAGGATAAAGGAGCCGGGGTCGGCTTGTTGGGCGCTGTCTTTGGTAAGTGTTGCCGCTTGCCCTGTTAGGGCAAAGGCTCCGGCGTCGGCAATTAACTCGTAAGCGCCTGAGACAACATTCCCAAAATATAACCGATAGCCCATTTATGCCGTTGTTGGAATATTTATAATAATGTCAACCCACTCTTTTGGTGACGTTTGATCCTTGCCTCTCACAACAACATTATCGCAATTCATTTCGGTTGAGGATAGGTTTATTTCGATCATTTCCGAGGCCGCTGGCTCATTGGTCGGGAGGGTAGTCAGGTTGGCGAAAGCGCCGCCGTCCTTTGAAACCTGGAAATCACCCGCCGCAATTGTCGGAGTGCTCTTAAAGTTTCCGGGGTTGGCATAATCCTCAACCGCGACGTAACACGTAAAATCTTCATTTTTTTTGGGAGGGTTGTAAGGTGCTGCCATAATAATATTTTTTAAATTCCTAATTGATATTTTGCCGTTGGTAATGCCACCTGAATATTTATTGTTTGCGGGTAATTAAACGTTGCCACATTAACACCTCTAAGAACGGGAGGTGAGCCTAAATATAAACGTGGACATGAGTGTAAACTAAATACATTGTAGGCCGCCAATGTTAAAAGGTTTTCCGCGCTCCAGGTTGCACCGCTATCGGTTGAATATTTGTAATAAATATTTACAGCCGTTCCCCAAGTTTCAGAGCCGTCCGACTTCCCTGCATAAAACGCCCACCAATAACCAGTTTGCAAATCAATGGTTATTGCACAAAGCCCTTGGTCGTCAGTACCATTTAAAACGACTGAAGTTGTGAAAGCTGTAATTGCCGACTCCGTTACCGTCCATCCTAATAAATCGGCATTAGCTGTGTCAACTCCATTCCAGGCGATTAAAATATTTCTTGAATTTGCTATATCTACCGCCGCCGAAAAATGCGGAAAGCCTCCAAGTGACGGCGTAACATCAACCATGCTTCCAGAGATGGACGTTTCGGCCCAACTATTCGCGCTGTCGTCATACAATTGTCGGCTTATTTCATTGGCTGATACGTCCCAAAAAATCAACATCATATCCTGATTATCTGCCGCCCAACCAGGTAAAAGGATTGCCATGTCAAGAGTCGCAAGAGCCTCATTAATTGTCCTTGCTGCATCCCAAGCCCCATTTGGAACATTAGCATTAGGCAAGCGAAAAAAACCACCCTCCGCTCCGGCATCAATACAAGTTCTGCAATAAACATTTCCACCCCTTGCCCGACAAATACTCAATGAACTTCCAGCCGCAACCGCTGAGGTTCCCGCGAAAATTGTGGTTTCAGTACTTAAAGCGTCTGAGCTTTCTGTATTAATCGTTCGATAAAATGTATCGTGGCTGGTTGTGTGAGTATAGGCTAAATGAATTAAACCCGCTGAGATATCGCTCCAGCGGTCATACCAAATTGATAAACCAGTTACAGTACCCGCATAAACAATTGTTGGGTTGCTCCAATTTAACCCGCCGTCTGACGATTTTTTAAAAGAAACGTCAGACGCAAAATCTATATAAACGTGATATAATACACCGGTTGGTGTTTGAACGAGATATTGAGTCGGGGCTCCTATGCCAAGGCCGTTGCCGGTGTTTGCCGATTGGTCCAAAAATATATCTGCTCTCTTTGGCATTTTTTAAATTGCAAGTTGATAAGTGCCTTTTGGTATTCCCAGGTCAAAAATTATTTTTATAAGGTCCTCATTAGTAGTGTCTAAACCATAAGCAACAATCGGAGGCCCTGAATAAAGTCTCGGAATTGTGTAAAGCGTTCTAATCGTTCCCGCCACCGTTGTCAATTGAGTCTCCGCGCCCCAAGTTGTACCGCCATCCTGTGAGCATTTGCAATAGACATTCACCGCCGTTGGATAGGTTTCTGATCCGTCACTTTTGCCGACATAAAAAAGCCAATAAAATCCGGTTTGTAAATCAAGGCAAATCGCGGTAAGCCCCTGGTCGTCGGTGCTATTTAAAACGCCATCGGTCAGCGCCGTGATCGTTGACTCATCGACTGTTTTCATTAATAAATCAGCATTGGCCGTATCGACCGCCGTCCAAAATCCAACAATGTGTTTTGAGTTGGTCAGGTCAACCGCCGCAGCGAAATTCGGGAAAGCTGTTGAGGCCGGGCTGTCAAGCGGTCCCGCCGTGATGGAAGTCTCCGCCCAAGTGTTTGCGGAGTCGTCATAAAGCTGGCGACTCACCTCGTTGGCTGAGGCGTCCCAAAAGATTGCTAACATATCCTGGTTATCAGCGGCAAAGCCTGGCAGCAAAATCATCATGTCAAGGCTTGCCGCCGCCTCGTTTATTGTACGAGCCGCGTCCCAAGCTCCATTTGGCACGTTGGCGTTTGGGAGCCTGTAAAACCCGCCCTCGGTTCCGTTGTCAATCTGAGTCCTACAATAAACGTTCCCGCCTCTTGCCCGGCTTATCGATAAAAAACTACCAGCTAACGATACGGAAGTCCCTGCAAAAATTGTCGTTTGGGTGCTGAGAGCGTCGGAGCTTTCCGTGTCAATGGTCCTGTAAAGTGTATCATGGCCGCCTGACTCGGAATAAGCACAATGAATAAGCCCCGCCGAAATTCCACTCCACCTATCATACCAAATCGAATGAGATATAATCGTCCCGGTAAATATAACCGTTCCCATTGTCCAGGATAACCCACCGTCTGAAGATTTTTTAAAAGCCAGGTCTTGGTTTATATCCATGAAAACACAATACAAAACCCCTGTCGGGGTTTGTATCAAATATTGAGTTGCGGCTCCGGCATTTAGCCCCGTTGCCGCAAAAACTTGGGCGACTGCTATATCAACCTTTTTCGGCATAAATTAAACGAGCGTAAATATCTCAGTTGGTAAAGTCACGGTCAAAGTTTCGCCGTTGTTTAGCGTCAAGTCACTCAAGTAATCCCACCAACCAATGAGCGGGTCCGCTGGTGAGGTTGGATCGTCGTTATACAAAACGAGATACCGGAAAGGGGCAACCGCTCCGCCCGAGGCGGTTAAAACAAGGGTGTCACCTGTCAGCGTTACCGTTCCCGCCGTGTGCTCGGCCGTCGCTCCTGTGATCACACGCGAGGATAGATTGGTATAAGCGATTGTTGTCAGATTTGCCAAAACTGAGTTGGTGTTTACTGGAGCATTTGCCGCGTTGCAAAGCGCAAGCGTCAACGAACAAGTCGCGTCGGAGGTGAAGTTGTGAACGCCTTTACAAAGGTCCTCTACGAATTGCTGAAACTTATTGAAAGCAGCCATAAAATTGATTTTTTATTGTTTATTAAATCGAAATGCTATTGTAACTTTTGTAATATCTAAAACACTATCAACGTTGAAAGCCCAAATATCACCCTTTAAAACCACCGTTGAAAACGTCACCAGGTTTAAATTTTGGTTTTTCTGAGCTCCCGAAAGCGTTGGTTTTTCCGTCCCGGCGATTGTGTCGGCCACCGTTGGCGCAAAGTTGGAGTAGTTATCTTTCCAAACATCGACAACAATATCGCCTGTAACGTCTCCCATTATCGTCCACCCCTTGACAATGGCCGGAAAGCCCCACTCAACAAAGCCTTTTAATCCTGTCACGATCTCAGTCCCGCCGCCGTCGATAATATAATTTAAAGAGCCTCCGACGCTTACCCCTGCCGCTGAAGATCCCGACGAACTACTCGCTCCCGCCGTTTCTTCGCCTACTTTTTTTTTTGTTGTAAACTCGAAACAATCGTAAACCACGCCGTCAACATCAAAGCTCAAAACCTCGCCATCCGCGTCTTTTACTTGCCCGGTGTAAGTGAAATTTTCATTTAGGTCGTCTTTGTCAAACGTCGCTGAGTCGCCCTCGGTTAAATCTGCAAACTTTTGAACGACCGACGTCATGAATTCCAGCTCGAGCATATATTCGCCGTCGGCCGGAATGGTGATCGGTAAAACCAGCTCCAGGTCGTCGCAAAGTATCACATCACAGAGCTTGACGATTCGGGTGCAACAACAGGACATATAATTGGATTTGGGTAAATAATACAATTTTCACTCTCACAATCACTCGGCTTTAAAATTACGCTGATAAAAATATCAACGGCAATATAAAAAGTTTTGCCATCAAAATGATTTCTGAAAAGCGGAGACTCCTCGCGCTGGAGTCTGAATTTGTCCGAGATCACCCGGATCAACCTCACGTTTTTGATAAAAGTAAATGATAAAAGTTTCGTCGTCAGTTGCTCATGATCGCGGCCCTCAACATCGTGAAAAAATACAACTCGCAACGGGATAGCAACGTCAAAAGCATGGCCACAACTTTGGATTTTGATTGGTGTCGCCACCGCGTCGCCGGCCGTCCTGATATACGCAAACAGGCCATGAGTGTCGTCAATGCCTGAGTAGGTATATTCGCCGCCTTTCGGGTATGCCGGGTAAATGACGCCGGTTTCCCGGTTGCTCAGGATCTGAACCGAATGAAAAACCTTTGCCACCAATCCAGTTGTTTTTAGGTGTTCAGCGATTTCTATTTGTTTGAGCGTTGTCATTAAAAATTAAATTTTTGAGCCAAAAGATCACGAGTGACGGTTCGCGCAATTTCCCGCTCGTCGGTATTTAAAATAAAAATATCCACCGCTTGTCCACTTGCCTCGTTGGCCGGGAGCCCGTTCCTGAGATTGTAAATTTGTTGCTCTTGCCACCTGGCAATATTGGCGCTGTCGTCGTTGGTGATCCTTATTTCAGCCTTGGTATTGTTGACTGTTATTACTTCAATCGCCCGCCTGAGTGTCCCGGTAAATTCCATGTCTTTGCGCCCAACCTGGCGGCCCGCCTCCTTTCTGTCACGCTCGTATTGTTCGGAATAATAAGGCCCGAGAGATGTCCCGTTTGCGTCAAGGGATTGGTTGAAAATCCGCCGTTTCATGACTCCCATTGCGGCATTTAAGCCAGCAACCAAAGAGTCGGAGAAAGCTCCTCCGGCAATTTGCGCCCGAATTAATTTCAGCCGGGCCAATACTTCTTTTGTGTTGCTTTTATATTCCATTAACTTTAGTAGAGTTTTACATTTTGGTTCGGATTTCATTATCGGCCGCCGGTTTCTACTGGTGGCCTTTTTTATTATCTTTATTCCTTGTGAACGTTTTTTCATTAGGATGTGGTAACGGTCAGGCGCCTCTTTTTAGATTGGCGCCTCTTTTTTACCCCGTCGCCCAAGCCGTTGCGATCAACGAATTGCACACCACACAAACGTCGTTGGTTTGCTGGAGCGTCGTAAAAACCAAATCTTTCACACCTCGACCACCCGCTCCATTTAATTTATCCTTGTAAAGTTTAGCATAATGAGCCGCGTCAGCTTTGGAGTCGTCAACATTCAATCCCGTTGTTTTATTATTCCTGGCCGATTGCAGCCTGGTTTGAAAATAGAGCTCCGAAACTTTCAGCAATAGCGCCATGCCAACCATTCGAGGCGCTGAGTGGGCAATAAAACAAAGTAGGTCGCTGGCGTCGCAAGTAATCGCCGCGCAAGGCTGAAAGCCCCAAGCGTTTTGAGACTCCACGCCATCGGTCAGGCCGCGAAATTGTAAGTCGGAAACAACGGTCTGTTTTCCTGAGCAACCGCAACCGCTTGAGCCAGTTGGGCAACTCAATTTCGCCTGTAAAACCTCCGCCTCGGCAAAATAAATCTTGACTTCTTTGAGCTTGGTTGAGAATTTAATGCCTATAAATTCCGCCTCTTGCCCGGCCGTGAAATCATATTCAATTGTTTTGCTTTGGACGCCATCGGTGATCACAATATTGAACGTGCCGCCGGAGTTTATTTTCACAATTAAGCGATCTAATAAAATGGCGGAAAAATTGCTTGGCGAAGTGTTTTTAATTAAAATACCGCGTTGAGCTCCGGCGCCATATGTCGATAAAAAAGAGCAAGCCGAGCAACCGCCTGTTAATTGGTTTTGGACCTTATAAGCGCCGTCATAAATAGCCTCAACGTCGGCGATCATCATCCGGGCCGCGGAGTCGATCAATTTAATGCCGAGTTTTTCTCCCGTTGGAGCGTTGGCCTCGGCGACATTGGCGAGCTTAGTGACGTCAATTCCCGGAATATCATCCACCCAATACATGGTATCTTGGGTTTCACAAGTGTTTTTTATTCCAATGAGATCGACAAAGCAACTTTCGGGATAGGCCATAAATTATTTTTTTTGTTTGGGTTCAAAAACAATGTTGTTGCCTTGACCGGGCAAAGGTTTTTTGTGATCGTTGTCGCCTTGGATTATCTCCTCCGGGATCTCTTTTGGGAAAGCCGCGCAAGTGAATTTATCCAGGTTGAAATGTTTGCAATTAATACAAACGGGCTCGCTAATTAACATCTTTTATTGATTTTAAAGTTGCCTCATACCACGCGTTAAACGTTGTTCCAGTTCCTTGTACGTGATAATCGTAATAGCTTTTTAACATCATTTCCCCAATCTCTTTTGCCAAGGCCCTCGGCTTTTTGTTTGTCATAAACTCCGCCCAACTCTCAGCAATCATTTCATGCTCAAGGTGTTTTTTGTTGCCTCCGGCCGTTGCGCCGTACCTTGATAACTTATTCGATAACGCCTCAACTCCAAGGGCTCGCTCCCGTTTGAAAACTTCCTGAAAGCCTGGCGTTTCCCGAAATAAAATTGTTTTATCAATTTCGTGGCCGATCTCGTGAACCATAATATAACCAAAATCGTCGGCGCTCTCAGTAAACCACTTTGAATCCCGGTTATCTTGAACAATTTTGTCTAAAGCTACTTTACTTTTCGCCTCGTTGGCATTTACAAACACCCCAACAAATTCGCTGGTGTCAATTTCCTTACCTCCTGGAATTTTTACCGACGACTTATTTGTTGACCAAGCCAACACTCCGGCCCGAACCGCTGGCACCTGATCGCGAGCAAATTGCTCGGCATGAAGGTCGGCCGCTTTTTGGCTAAATGTCTTAACTATTTTTTGGTACCAATCGCTTTTTTTATACTCCTCAATTATTTTGGCTTTCATTTGTTTGTTAGCCTCTTGAGCCGAGCCAATTCCATTTGTGCGAATGTTAGGCATGGCCGTTTGAATGTTGTAAACCGCTTTATTAATATCGTTAGCAACGTCCAAATGTATCCCTTTGAAATCTGCAAACTTAACTTTTAAAACATCTTTTGCCCACGTCTCGGCCTCTTTTACGCTCGCCGCGGCCTTGTATGGCGCCCGAATAACCAGCGGAGGCGCCGGTTTCGGAGTTGGCGGAGGCGTTGGTCGTGGTGTCGGCGCTGGTGGCGTTCCGCCTCGATTGGTTGGCGTCTCGGTCAACTTAGCCCGTTGTTGCTCGGTGAGGGTGATCGGCGTAAATTCATGACGGCAACCCCAATGGAGCTTATTTATTGGCAGATTATCGAAGGTCGTCCCCTCAATCAAACCATCTTGCTCCGCCATTGTCTTTAATTTCGGCCAATCCTTTCGGTCGATTATTCCCTCGAGCTCATTGATTGCATATTTACATTGCTTTGAGCTGGTATCAATCAGCGAGCCGCTCATGATATACGTGTCAATGCTAAAAGTTTGCATTATCCTCGTATTGATGGCGCCCGTATAACTGTCAACGGCTTGTTGTGCGGTTTGCTCCAGGTAACGGCCCAACTTTCCGCTCTTGTCCTGACCGCTGGCAATGTAATCTTTCAACTTCGCCATTGCCTCCTTTTTATTCGTGCCGCTGGTAATGTTTTGATATAACAGTTGGCGGAGAGGTTGAACAAAGTGCTCGTTTAATCCATTTTCAGAATATCGGTTTATTATTTCATTGGTCACAATCTCTTGAACCGGGCCGAGTCTTGCTTGCTTGACATTTACACCGTTGCCCTCTTGAAATTCGGTCATGAGTGAGCCAATATCTTTGAAGTTTTTCAGGAATTGACCAACGTTTCCCTTGTAATCGGATAGCTCGGTCACGGCCTTGGTCACGGTGTCACTGAAATCATTGAGAGCTTTTTTGGCTTTATCATTTGGGACGATTTTCCCGTCTTTGGTGTCGATTTTTTCGTCAACAAAATCGCGAATAATATCAACGATTTGTTGCTCAATGTCCTTTAATTGATGAACCGAGGCCCGCTCACCTTTTGCTTTGAGCTCATTGAGTTTTTTTATATACTCCTCCGGGGTCACGCGGCCGCGCCCTCCGGTCCGCTTTGATCGGCGAGTTTCTTAATAATACTTTGCCTGAAATCCTCACCCTCGGCCTGAATTTCAAAACTTGCAATTTCCTTTTCCAGCTTTTTTATTATCACCTCGTCGGAGTCATAAATCAAATTTTTGTCGGTCATGTATAGCTTTAAAAATGCCGGATAGCCCAAAACGTGATTTATATACATTTCTTTTGTCACAACATTGACCGCCTTAAATGTCGAAACCTCCTCATTGTTGTAAAATAGCAACGGGTCGAATTGTTTCAGGATCTCCAAAGCCCGGTTTACTGGCGAGTCCTTGCTCACGAACTTAGTCACAAAGCTCTCAACCCGGTTTCCTTTGATAAAGATCGGGGCGTTGCTCATTAGAATTGCATTAAGGGCCACAAACGCCTCCGACTCGGTCAGGATGGCAAAAGAATAAGGCCGCTCCACCGAAACGCTTGTCGGGTTGCGGGCGATATAATCCTCCAGGCATTGCAGCATAATTCTGAGGTTATTGTAAAATACTTTTGATATTCCCAAAAGCCAGGCATAAAGGTCGTCAAGGTCGCGGTCCTTGCTCTCAACGCTCTCAACATTGCCCGTCTCTTTTTTGTATTGGATGAAAATCGCCAGCTCAGCCTCTTTTAAATAATCTTTCCAGGCATTTTTTGAGTAATCGATTATACCAACGTCAGGCGAGAAAAATTTGACCGGGTCAACTTGTAAGTGCTTGTTGTCGCCTTGATCGTTGGGGTCATACCTTGGATTGTAGATTTTATACGGCGATTGCACACTCACAAACGAATGACCTTTACAAATCGGGCAATTAGTTCGCCCGGTTGGATCGACCGTTGTCGGACAACTAACCTTTCCGCCTGAGCAACCAGCATGATCGCACGGGACCTGGAGCTCGCTCATTCTCGGATAAGAAAATTGCAGGTCAACGGCCCGGTGATTTCGGTGCTGTAATAGAGCGAGGTTTCCAAATGGTACAAATGGTTGAACAAACGACTCATAAAGTGCCTGATCTGCTTTATCAGCAACCGGACCGCCACCAGCAAAAACAGGCAATTGCCCCAACGGCTCGCCGAAATTCACAACGGTCGTGTCGTAATTGTCGTTATTTTTTTGCGTGTAAATGATAAAGCCATCCTTGGTAAAAAGATGGACAACCTCTTTAATGATCTTGACCTCGAGCCGCTCGTTGTAAGTCGTTTCTGTCCACGTCCTGGCGTTTAACTTTCCGCCGGCTTTCTCGTCGAGATATACGTTTCGGTGGTGAGTCACGTTTTGATATTGATACTCAACCTCGCTGTCAGCCTCAGAAACAAAAGATATGAATTCCTTATCCCGGCTTTTGATTAATGAGCTCCTCACCCATTGAACCGGGCAAAAATCGTGTTGCTCGGCATAATCAGGAGGGTAAACAACAAACAATCCGTTGGGATCTTCTGCAATCGCTTTATGTACCCATTCCTGGAGAAAATAATTTAGTAGGTTGTGGCCATCGGTCTCGTAATCTTCCAACCATTTATTTAGATCGTCTCCGACATTTATTGCAAAAGAGCTCGACGAAAATATCCTCAAAATATTATTGATACCTTTCCAAATGGCCGATTTTGTTATCGGCTCATAGGTCGCAATACAATGAGCTTTTGAGTCGGGGTGTTCGTTTGGAAATAGCGTATCAACCTTAGCGAATAATTGCCCCTTGGTGTGAACCTGGAGCGCCTTGGCGATTTTCTCGAAATAATCCTTTTTCCAATGAGGTAATGTTTTCAGCTCCGACGCTTTGATCATTGCGGGCACCTGGTCGAGAGGTATTGGCATTGAGTAGGTTTTTAGAACAACGAGCCGAGAGGGATTTCTCCGACCGGCTCCTCGTTCATAAGTTGTCAATAAATTAAGACTTCGGCAAAATAGTAGAAAGGTCGGGCACGTCGTAAGTCCGCGGCATTCCCAACTCAACCCAACTCAACTCTAACGTGATGGATTGATACTCCTCGAAATTATCAGGAACCGTCCAATTGAAATCGGAGGTCGTGAATACACCAACCGGCAAAACGGAATTTTCACCTTCGCACATTCTTGCGATCAACAGGAAGTTGTTGAATTTGGTGATAATGGCGTTTACCTGCTCGTTGGTGATCCGGGCGGAGGTTTTATCGAAATATTTAAGGACGTAAGTCAGCGCCCAAGTCGTTTGAACTACTTGCTCAATACGACAAGATCCAACCCTTTCCTTTTTGTCGGCTTTCTTAGCGATTGAGCCGAGGCCAATTCCCAAGCGCCCCAAAGTTGCGGCCGGAAATGAGCCATCCAAAAGATTCTGCCACCATGCCAGGTCGAGAATGTTCTCCTCGCTCATGGTTTCAGTACAGGGGATAAAATACAGGTCATTAATACCACCAACCGAAAGCTCACCTTCGCAAGACGCGGTGGAGGCCGGAAACTCGATCAACGGGCAATCAACGGTTGGATTGCAAGCCGGAGCGGTCAATAAAGGCATATAAAAAAAGTTTGAGGTAAATGTAATTTGATACCGTGCCAACGTGAGCCCGAGGCGAGGCGAAGGTGTGAATGACATTTCAAATATAGTTTGTTATTGACATTTCATTTATCTTTTCCAAAAAAAACCATGACAGGCCACCGAATTTATGAGCTCGCCCTCTCTCACCTCGGCGAAAAATACTTGCTTGGCGTTATCGCTCCGAAAAACGAAAGCGATTATAATGGCCCTTGGGATTGCGCCGAATTCGCGTCCTGGTTGGTTTATCAAGCCTCCGGCGAGTTGTATGGTTGCGCCAATAATAACGGTGATCCAACCGGCGCCGACGCCTATTCCGGATTTTGGGCTCGCGACGCTGAAAAGTTGGGTAAAAAAATAACTGTTCAACACGCCGCCGTTATTCGCGGAGCGGTCGTTGTTAGGGTTGCTGGCAATGGGCAAATCGGTCACGTTGTTATTTCAAACGGCTTTGGAATGACTATCGAGGCTCACTCCACAAAGACAGGAGTAATCAATTCGAGCTTAAATAATCGCCGTTGGGATTTCGGCGTCCTGGTGCCGTGGATTGAATATGAAATTTTAGACAACGATCACCCGCCGATTAAAAAACCGGGTAGCACAATTTACCGTTGGACCACGCCAATGATGGAAGGCAATAAAGTAAAAGAGATTCAATTGGCTTTGGGAATAAAGGCCGACGGCTTATTTGGTCAGCGGACCGCCAACGCGGTGAGAGCTTTTCAACAAAATTCGAGCCTGGTGGCCGACGGTGAGGTTGGCTACCAAACGGCCGCCCGGCTCGGGATAACAATTTAAACAACCGGGCAAAGGCCATCTAAAACAACCATGAGCGCCTCGATTGGTGCCCGCCATTTCTTAGGCAGAAACCAAGCCTTTGCGATCACTTCCAAAAAAGGTCTCACCTTTTGATAAATGCCGCAAACTTTTGGAATTACATCACCCTCCTCCGTTATACTTTCAACGGGAATTAAGCCCTCGTTTTCGATTTGGTCAGCATGAGCGTTTAGCTCTGAGAAAGTCATCATAAAAAATAAATTTAAAGTGAATTAATATTTTGAAGGTAACAAAAAAGCCTCTCGTAAAGACGAAAGGCTTAATCTAACAGTGTAAAATAAAACCCTTAGAATATGAAAAAACCATTAACAGGGTAATAGTACAAAACTTTTATGGTATTGTCACACTACCTAATAAATACGAGCCATCCAACCCGCGGCCCTCAATCGCCAGCGGCAACGGCAACCGATATTCGTCGTTGACTATTCCAACCCCTTTAATGATCATGTAAAGGTCAAAAGTCCCGGATGGCAATCCACCAATTGGAAACTCGTCGGCATGAGTGTCGGTCCCGGTATTAAATAATTTCATGACCTTGTCGGAGTTGCCGGTCCATTCAACCGTAACGCCGTCTCTCAGCTCGAAAACAATCAGCCACTCCTCATACGTTGGCGCAATGCCTATATTTTCCCAATCCAGGGTGATTGTAAAATTGGTGTCAATAGCGTAACCTCCGCCCGTCAATAAATAGCGATAGCCTGACTTTTTAAATGCCGCCCTCGCCAAATCGGCCTCCGTTCCAACCGACATATCAGTCCCCCAATTGCCATTGCCGTAGCTTGTCCCGTGATAGGTTTCGATTTGCTCCTCAATGTCGGAGTAGTATGGCGGTGAGCCTCCTACGCCACCAGCGGGCTCGCCTGTAATCGGAGATGTCAGGTATCTCGCCATTATGTAAGTGCTAAACTCAGCCGAGCCTAAATAAGTAATGTCATTATTGATCAAAATTTCGTCAAGGTAAGCCGATCGGTCACCCCACTGATCACGCCGCCAGCCAACCGGGCCCCAAGCGTTGGTTGCATTGATCGCGTACAAACCGACCTCAGGGTAAGGGTGAAAAATCGGGAAACTTGAGGCGCCTGAATCAAAAGCCGCGATCATGATTTGATTTGGCCAGTCAGGAAACTCCTCGGTATGTAAATCAATAATTTCTTTGAGCGTTGCAATAGTTGGTTGACGGCCCGCCGGAAAGTCGTCCCAATCGGCTGCAAAGCTCCCGGTATGCCATTCGCCATATTCACCAAACCCGCGAACATCAACCGCGTAGATCACGTCACGAAATTCAATCTCCTCGCTCGCGTGAGGTCCACCCTCGGCTACGTAACTCGTTGCCAGGATATGAGCATAAAGCGCCGCGTGTAAAGCTCGCAATCTTCCCAAATAGTGAGTTGAGTTGAAATTTGGCACCCACCAGCCATCGACCTCATAATCCTCGTTCCCGGTGTCGGCTTGCATTAAGTCGTGCAAATATTCGGGATAGGAAGATCCGAAACCGTCATAAGTTGCGTTTCCGCTTTCCGCTCCGGTAAATAGCGACATAATCCCGAAACTCAGTTTTTGCCCGGCGTCTATTGCGGCCTCCATGACTGAATCGAATTCGGTCCAATCGTAGGTATCAAGAGCGGTCTCGAATTGCGTCCATTGCCAACGCTGGTATCTATCAAGAGCCGCGAGTGGAGCATCCTCAACGGGCACGTCAATTGCCTGGCTGCCGTTGTGCCATTGCTCGGCTCCGCGTCCTGGAGCCATGAAATCGGGGTCTGAGTAAGGAATTTCGGTAAAGGAAAAAAAGAATTCGGGAGGGGTTTCGCTGCCTGAGTCACTTTCTGAACCTGGAGCGGAGTCACTTCCTGAATCACTTCCGGGCGGTTCGCTGTCGCTATCTCCGCCTCCAACGGGCTCGGTTTCAAACGGGATCTCATTTCCGAGAGCGCCATCACAATCGGATTGAATGGTTCCCTCGTATTGGGTGCCGGGAGCGTCGAGTGTGTCAACAAAAATCGCTGGCGAGCTGGTCACCGTTGGCCCGTCGCGATAAGCACCTCCGGCAATTGGTCGATATTGAATGATATACGACGTCGCGCCGCAAGTCTCAAAATTTATTGTTATTGTATTATTTGCCATTATGAAACAATTTGAACAAACCAATCAACGCCTCCCGGCATTACTGCCTTATTTGGAAACGTGTAATTTCCGGGACCAATCCAAGGCTCCACGAATATCGTCCCGAATGTATCTCTAAACTCAACCGCAACGGGTGTACCTGAGCCACTCACCGCAACAATCACGTCGGTATTTAAGTCATTTATGCCGGTTAAAAAATTACCGCTTTCCATCGTTGAAATCGGGAAATCCGTCCCGGAGTCATAGGTTGGAGCAACGCCATCAAAGGTCATTCCGGTGACTAAAATATCGGGAATAGAATTCGACACAAAGCCGGGCACGTCCTCCGCTGGTGGTGGCTCCGAGCCGCTATCACTCGCCGAGGCCGATCCTCCTCCTGTTTCCCAAGGGATCTGAGGGCCCAATTTTCCGCCGCCGCAATCGGATTGTAAAAACCCCTCGTAATCGGTGTCAATTGGGTCCTCATTGTCAATAATGACGGCCGGGCTGGCGAATACGTTCGGGGCCGTCCTGTAAGCTCCGCCTGAGATTGGGCGATAAGTCACCACGTAACCAGCCGCCGGAGGGTTTCCACAGGAAGTAAAATTGATCGTGATCGTGTTTAATGCCATAATTAAACGGGAATTAATGTTACTGTGTTATTCGCCTGTAAATAGACAACATCACCGTCTCCGGCCGTTGCTGTTAATATTGTTAGGGTTAAGGTCATACCCGACGTCCCGTTAAATACAAAATCATCTCCTCCCGTCCCGCCTAAATCGCTGCATAATGGTAAATAAATATCCGTTACGCCAAGTAAAAAAGAGAAACAATTTACTCCAACGGTTGTCACGCTTGGAAAGTCAAAAACCTCCGTTGCATTAAACCCGCTGCAAGCGCCATCGGCCAACGTCACACAATCCGGGAAACTTATTGTAATTAAACCCGTAGCCGCTAAACCATTATTTCCAATTGACGTAATTAATGGGCAAATTAATGTCGTCAAAGCTGAACATAAATAAAAACAGGCGCCAGGAATTGCGGTCAAAAGAGGAATATTCGCCGTAGCCAAAACGCCGCAATTACTAAAGGCTCCTGTTGATATTGTGGTCACCGCTGGAAAATAAACCTCCTCCAAAATTGTATTGGTATAAAAACAATTTCCACCAATACTAACAACACACTCGGCGTCGTCAAAAACTGAAATCAAATGCTCATAACTTTCAAATAAATCTGGAGCCAAAGCAATAGCCGAGCCACCAAAAAGGCTCACCTCATTTCCCGCTACTGAAACCGCTGTAAACGTTGTACCGAAAAATGTCTCCCAATCTGCAACATTTCCAGAATCACCAACCAAAGTGTCAGCCTCGGCAATATCGTCAAAAAGCAACCTCAATGCCGGGCCGCCGGGCTCGCTCTCACTTCCTGAGTCACTTGCTGAACCGCTGGCGCTGCCTGAATCGCTCGCCGAATCACTATCCGACGCACTGCCTGAGTCACCGTCAGGCTCCGCCGTTGCTGAAATGACAACCGGATCACAACAAGCCGCCGACGTGACTGACGCCGATATGAGCGTCGGGGTGCAACACTCCTCGCAAGTGCCGTCGTCGCAACCGTAAAAGAGTTTGAATGCTTCCTTGAGTTGAGCGTTGGCCCGCCATTGGAGATCATCGTCATTTAACCCGGCAAAAGCAATATCAGAAACAATATAAATCGTGCCGTCATTCACCGATATCGCTCCGCGGGAATAAATGGCGAGTAAAACATTTTTAAACCACTTGGGAACAAATTCACCAGGCTCAAATAAAAAGGTTTTCTCGACCTGAGTCCTGAAATTAAAATATAGTGAGCTTTTAAATATCGCCCGGTTGGCGGTTTCTTTTACTTTTCCGTTTCGTACCCAAGCTATATGAAAATAGCGTACCGCCGCGTCGCCCAACGTGCCACCAATGGAAAGGCCGTAATAAATCCCGTTAATATCAAAGCCGGTATTTGTTGCCGCTTGTGGATGGCAGCTCTTAACCTTCATTAAAGGGACGCAAGGCTCAACGGAAAGCATCTCGGAAAAAAAAGTCTTTCCACCCGCCGCCAAGTGAACAACAAAAGCCGAGGCGCCAATTGTTGGATTGTTGAAAGCCTTAAAAACGCCGTAATAATTCAGCTCCGGCGTTTGCCCTATGACATACTCCTCCGGTGTGATTTGTTCAGTTGCGCCCGTGCAAACGTCAACCAAAGTGAATTCAAAATCACCTGGAGACTCAAGCAAAAAATCTGCATAAAGTTGTAAAACAGAAACCGCTGGCAAAGGAGCGAGCCAACTTGGCTCACAAGCCGGGTTCCTTGTGCAATTTGAAATATACGTCCCGTAATCAGTTGGACCGACGGCCGTCGGCGTTTGAATCATTTTCATTTTTAGGTTGTCACTTTATAAACCTGGCCTTTTAATCCGATTTTTTCGCCGTCGTAATCAATATTAAAGCTCTCAATTCGCCCGTTCACGTCATACCCGTCACGGGCCTCCAACTTTACAAAATAACCGATTTTTGCAAACTCGCCCTCCCAAACTCCCAACAAATCTAACATAGCGCAGCAATTTGCCGCGTCTAATTCAAAGGTTTGGTTGTTGCTGAGTGATAACATCGGGTTGTCAATTTGATTGTGAAAGCTGTCAAAAAGATTGCCCTCAAAAAACCCGTCAAAATACATTGGGTAATTATAAACGCCGCTCGGGATATACTGAAATTTATTCCGGCTCGTGTAAGCCTCCGAATCTTCATTAAAATAAGTGTTTGGCACAATGTCGCCAGGGTCAACGGCCACCATTTTAGCCCGGTTCATTGACTCGCCATCCCAAATGATAAGCCTCGGCGTTGCCACTTGCTCGGATGTCAGCCTCACCGCTCCGGTGTAAGTTGCTGAGTCAAACAGGTCGCGAAGATCCTCGCTTTTGTTGGCGATATTGATCACCCAAACCGCCAGGAAACCAGCGAGCACGGCCGCCGCTCCAGCGGACAGGACGCCACCAAGTAAGGACGCCACGATCACCGCAACGACAACGATCAAAGCATAAGCCACCGTTTCGCCATCATTAACGGTCTGGTGTAAATAATCACCTTTGGCCCGGCCGTCCCTTATCGCTCCAGTTGAGGCAAATTCAAAGGTTTTGGAAACGTTACCCTCCAGCATTAAGTTGTTTGCAGGGCCATCAAAATCGATAATGTCATTGTAAAGGGGTTGCAATTCCTGACTCGCCAGATCGCTCCCGTCAATAGTGTATTTATACCGCCCATAAGCCGGTTTTTTTGAGCCGTTGAAAGTGTACCTCAATGAGTATTTATCCCAAAGTTGCTCAACCAACGGGTCGCTAAAATCAAAAATTGGAGCCGTATCGAGAAAATCAATTTTAGGACGAAAAACCAAAGTATTGTTAGGGGTGACATACCACTCAGCCGCAAAAACAGGCTTGAGCTTATCCAATAACTCAGCGAGGGTAATATTCCAACGGTTTTCAAAATGAAAAGTCAATCCGGGTGAGGTGACCGCCGCGTCGTCGGATACGTGCATGGCTCCCGAGAGAGGGAAATAAAGGCAAAGGTTGTAATAAGGTGAGTCAGCGTCATGAAAGATCGTGTCAACGTCAACGCCGCACTTGTCGCAAACATTGGAAATAAAATCCCGGATTAAAGGAGCGTCAACAAAATTGTCAACGTTCTGAATTCGCCGGAAAGCGTCGTCGTCCTCGTTGAAAATCGCGCTAATTATTGGAATGGTCCGCCCGAAAACTGAGAGGCCAAACCTGGCTGAAGATAACAGGCGAGGGCGAGCCTCAACGCCGGTCAAAAAACAAGGGTGAGTTTTAGCCGAAATATCCGTGAACCAATTTTGCCAGTTGTCCCAAATAAACGTTTTATGTATGCAATGCCAAACCGGATCGGCCTCGCGGAGCTTGACCTCATATTCACAAGGCGCCCCAAATGGCGAATAGGAAAGGTTATCGGCTTTGATTTCAAACGTGCGATAGGTTTTCTCACAAAGCTGGTCGGTGATCATAACCTCCACCGCGTTTAACGTGGAACAAGGGGTCCCCTCCAACCAATCCCGAACAAACTCAAAAGCCGCGTCGTTGAGGGTGACCGATAGGGAAATACCTTTGTCGTAATTCGAGCCTCCGGCATTTGTTTCGGTGGTTTCGGCGCTGGAATTACTGTTTATTTTATCCCAAGAGAGCGCCATTTTATCGGTGCCGGTAATGTACTTGGTAAATTCAACCCAAGTCTGATCGACCACGCCAGGAACATAAATTGCTGAGTTGTCGGGTTCGCATTGGATAACAACGTCGCCGGTTTCATCGACCAATTGGCGACGACGGAAAAAAATTCGGAGGCGCTCTCGGCTTTCAACCATAATCAACTCTTTTTATCAATTGCAAATTGCTCGGTGGCTTTTAATACCGATAAAGCTAAACCGTTTTTGTCAAGCGTTACATTTATTCCCATTTGTGAAAGCCGCCTATCTAATTGCTCCAGGAGCGCCGAGTGTTCTGAAATCTTTCTCGTTTGTTGCCGGGTGGCGTTTAGTAATTCTGAGTCATAAGCGATCACAATTCCGGCCGCCTCGGTCATTCGCTCATGATCTAATTGAGGCAAAATCCTGTTTACGGTCCTGTAATTATTCACCATTGTGGAAATCTCCTTTTTAGGGTAGTTATTCACAAAGTTGTTGATAACGTCAGCCGGGATTTGTTTATCGAATATCGCCTCAACGGTTGGTTTGTATTGGCGGTTCACGTCAACGGGCAAAACAGCCTCGCCCGCTGTGAGTTTGGCGTCGATTGTGTCAACTCCGGCCGGGTCGCCGGGACCTCTCTCAACTCGTTTCGTTCCTTTCTTTAGCTTTTGGGCGCCGTCATTGGTCAGGCTCGAAACAATGGCATAACCGGCCGAGATAGCTGCAATAACGGCTCCAGCAATGGCAATGCCGCCCAACGGGCCGGTCGTTGAGATACCTTGAGCCAGCGCCGTGGTAAATGCAACAAGGGCCTGAGATGTCTGTAAAATAGCGTTGATGGCCAATTGACGCCGGGCCGCCTCTTCTTGTTTGAGTTGTAATTCCTGTAAACGATCCTCCTCAAGCCGCAAATATTCTGAGTTGCCGCGCTCCGCGATACGGATAGCCGCCTCGACGCGGGTTTCCTGGAGATCAATCGAGCGTTGCAAAGCTCTTGCCTCGGCCTCATTGGCTTGCTGCCAAAATTGGACAACTTGGTTAATAATTCCGCCGATAGCCTGAGCATATTTGGCGAGCTCCTGAATCCTCCCGTTTCGGTCGGCGTCGTCAGCCGCCTCGCCCGCCGCGTCAGCAATTTCGAGTTGGCGTTTAAGTGCATCAATTTGAATTTGCAGGGCAACAATTCGATCTTGTAAGGCTTTTTGACGCTCCGGGTCATTCTCAACCTTCAATTGCGCCTGTGCATTTTTAAGGAGCTCCTCTTGCTCGCGAATATTCTGAGCAATCCGCCGGGTTGACTCCTCGGTCGTGATCCGTGTCAGCTCTTTTTGAAACTCCTCATAAGAAATCTTTCCAGCCTGGTAACGTGCCGAAAGTTTTTGAATTTCGCCGGTTGTTGCCTGTGAAACAATTAAGGTCGCTCCCGTAAATATTCGCTCAACTTGCTCCTGAGCCGCCTCAAAGACGCGGGCGGAAATTTCTTCCTGTTTACGCGTCGTTTGAGCAGCCAGGTTTTCCAATAATTGCGAATAAATTACCTCAACGCGCTCAATATTTTGTTGGGCCGTTTCTGGTGAAATAAGGCCCTCGTCCCTCGTGTCGTTTATGCTCTTGATAAGGTCGTCACGCTCCCGCTTGAGCTGGTTGCCCTGTGACCTCGCCTCAATCCTCACCAAAGCCGCCTCGCGGGTGAATTGGTCACGGATTAAATTGGCCCGCTCCTCACCGTTTTTCAACCTCAAATCAAAAATAGTATTGGCGAGATCCGTTTCAGCCTCCTCAGCCTCACGTTTAAAATCTTTTATAGCCTCTGTTAGATCAACGTTGGAAATTTGCTCAACGACGGTTTTTAAAATCAGCGCCCTTTGTTGGGTGATCTTTCCGGCCTTGACTTCCTTATCCAAATCAGCCAAAGCGTCGGAAAGCGAATTGGCAAACGATTTTCTGAGGTTGTCCTCGTCTTGTGGTTGAGCCTGGAGTTGCTTATCTCGGAGGGTTCGTTGTAAGGTTGTCAGCCGCTCCAAAAAGGCAACCGTGGCATTATACTCGCGCTCCCTTGCTTTTTGCCCGTCTTGGAATTGCTTGGTTAAATTCTTTTCCTTGTCGCCTGTGATTTGGTCGTCAATTGCGATCAATCGCTCGCCTAATTTGATAGCGTCAGCGTTGGATTTCTCCAGAAAATCGCCTGTTTTTCCGCTGGCAATAAAATCGTCCTGTTGAATTCTCAGCTCCGCGAGTTGTGCCCGAATCAATTCCTTTTCCCTTATTCCGGCTTTTTGCCTGACCTCGAAAAGTTTTTGGTCGAGAGCCTCCTGAGCTTTTATTGATGGCTCCTGGTTGGGTATGAATCCCAACGTCCTTTTTAGTTTCTCCTCCTCAGCCGCCGTGTTGTTTTTAAGTGATCTCACGCGACTATCTAACAATAGATTGGATAGCTCTAAGCTGTCATTATAAAGTTTGTTTATGTCGGTGGCGTCCTCGGTTTCTGAGCTGAAAGCACCCATTGCATTAGCCGCAAAGCCAAGTAAAACGATAAAGGCGCCTATTCCAGTGGCAAGTAGAGCCACCCGGAAAGCCCGCAACGCTCCGGTTGAGGTGCCGACAACGGTTGCAAATATTCCTTGAGCAATCGCCGCTCCTTTCGTGGCAATGGATTGGCCAACGATAGCAACAACCGATTGCTTTTGTAAAAGCGTTTGAATTTCCTGGAGCCCGTTTAAAACGAGCATGATCGCGTTGAGCCTTTGCAATGAGGCCGCCACGTCCTCGCTCTTTAAACCGAAAAGAGCCGCCGAGCCCTCAGCCACCCCAAAGGCCGCCGCCGCTCCGCGAATAGCACCAATACCAAAGTCAAGGTTTCGCGTATCGGAGGCCAAAACCTTAATCCTTTGTTGAGTGTCTTGCATTTGATCCTGGAGCCGCCCGGCCTGAATGGCGAGGGTTTCAAACTCCTCGGTATTGTCTTTTCCTTGCTCCTCCAACCGAGCCAGCTCCTCGCGTGTTTGCCTGAGTTGGGTCCTGAGAGAGACTTGCTTATTGCCTGTCTCCTCGGCCGTATTTCCGTATTGCTCAAGCACCTCCTCGCCCGCTCTCACGATATTGGTCAGGTCCTGAAATTCTTGCGAGTCCGGGTCCAACGTGTCGAGTTTGGATTTTACAAACGCCACCACTTGGGCAAGTTGCGTCATTTCGTCCTTGGTATCAGCCAACGCCGCCTCGAATTTATCGAGCTCAGCCGTTGAAATCCGGCCCTGAAAAACATTGCGAAGCCTCGCCCCTGCTTGCGTAATCTGAACAACTTGTTGATTAAGGGAGGCAACATCAAAAAGTGTCCGCCCCTTGTTTTGGTCGGCGAGCTGTTTGCTCGTGGCTTGCAACCCGGTCAACGCGTTTTTATAATCCGTGGCCTGTTTAGTCACCGCCGCCAAAGCATCTTTTTGCGTCACCAGGTTCGCCCGGAGCTCCTTTTGTTGGGATTGTAAGGTCTTTTGTTGCGTGTTGAGTTGCGCCAGGTCCGCGGTGTAAGTCTTTGAATTTGTATCTAACGCCTTTATTTGGTCAGCGTTGGCCTTATACTCCGCCCGGTTGGCTTTGAGTGAGTTGTTGATCGTCGCAATGTTCGCCCTTAGCTTATCCTCCTCCACCGATAGCCGGGTCAGTGAGGCGGTCATTTGATCAATGCCTTTTATAAAAGCCGATGGGTCAAATTCTGAGGAGGCAACGAGAGCTTTGTCGGTATCTTCAAAAGCCATGAGATTATTTTTTATTTATTTTATCGAGCGCCTTTTTCCGGGCCTCGCCCTCCTCAATGAATAGGCTCAGTTCCTGGTAAAATTCGCCGATTGTGTATTGTAAAAGCCGATCTCGTTCACTCAAAACCCCTTCAGTCATTCCCCTAATCAGCAATTGCAATTTTCTCTCATGCCGGGTAATATCTCGAATTAATTTAAAGGCGCCGCCACTTTCGTCTCGCGCTGAGACACTATTGAAGCAATTCGGGAAAGCCCCTTTAAGGCCTGACCAGCATCCCTCATGCAATCGGTCCACCAGTTCAAAAAAAAAGATTGCGACTCAATATCGTTGCTCATGGCCGTCATTTTCGCCGTTAATAACGACGCGCTCCAGGCGTCAGGCAACTCGTCATTGAAAAGTAAATAAACCGTGCAAAGGCCAAAGCATTGTTTGACCGGGTCGGCCATTGTCTCGGCTAAACTGTCAAGCTCTAAAACTTTTGCATAAGCCCGCTCATATCGCTCCGGGTCCTTGTCCGCCCGGAGGATAGCCTTTAAGGAGCCGGTGATCAACTTAATATCTTCCAACGCCAGGCCATGACCGTACAACTCCAAAACCTTTTTAGCCTGTAATTGCCGGATGAAAGGAAGGGAAAACAGGTCCTCGAAAGCCCACCATTGATTGCCGAATGAATCACTCCTCAAGTGATAAATTACACATTCGTTGTTGGTGAGGTTGTTGGTATAAGTTTTAATAGCCGTTTCCTTGCCATTAATTTCTCGGGTGCCCTTGCTTTTGAGTTGATACATAAAATAAAATTAATCGTTTCCGAGGTATTGGTATAATGATTTATCTAAAAAGTCCCGATGGAATGTCCAATTGTAATATCTCAGGCAATCCAATAAGTGAGTTTTTCGCTTGTCTTTATCCTTGTCAATGTCACCGTGCTCATTCACCACCACGCCGTTTAAATCAAGCGTAAGGTGAGGGCAAGCCTTGGTGTTTATAAAATAGTTGTCGTGCTTTGAAAATAGCGAGTTGGTCAATACTCTCGTATTACGGACCGACGGGTTGGCTCTTGGCACCTTTATTTGATTGGTAGAAATCTGGAGTTGATCTTTTATGACCGCGTAATAATTCCGGTTACCCTTACTGATTGCCGACCTGGCTCGCCCGCTGGCGTCGCCTGTCACCATGAAAAAAGCGTCGTTATGGTTGGCAATAATGTGATCGGTGAGCTGCCAAATGTCAGAAACAAGTAATCGATATTCTTTAAAAACGTGAATAAACCCGGTATCGTGTTGGCTCATTAGGCAAGTGATCGGCTCAACGTTAAAATCAAAAGAGGCGAATAATGGATGGCCGGAATCGAAACCAACGTCTTTGTGGTGTTTTCTTTCGTCGAATGAATAGGCAAAAACGTTGGCCGGTTTGGCAAATTCCCACGAGCCGCCGACAAACTGAGAGTAGAGATCATCATCCATATTCTGCCAACTTTTCCATTGCTCCGCCGTCACGAATGGATTATCCTCAGCGTTGGCGTCCTGGTAATAATAGGGAGGCGCAAGGGTGCCCTCTTGCGAGGGTCCGAATATCTTTTGTTTAACCCAAGTGAGGGTTGGGTTAAACGAACCTAAAATCAACGGGGTTGGCATTTCTGGAATAAGCCACGAACCGGCCCGGGAGATACACATATCGAGCGTTTTTTCCTGGAGCTCCTCGATTTGCTCTAAAAAAAAGCCGTTGCACTCCAACCCGAGCATCCACTTCATATCCGGGTCCGTATTGAAGTTTTCACCCGCGAAAAATATTTTGCTTTTTGTCTTTAAAAACTCGACGTGATAATTGGCCGCGTCCCGGTTCCATTTTACCGCCGCCCCTTGGCCGAGGATCTTTATCATTGTTTGGAGCGTCGTTTCTTTGATCGTGGAGAAACTTTTCCGGATAACATACCACTTTGAGCCGGGAAATATTTTGCACAATATCACCAGGCAAACGAGGCAAGCGTAAGTTTTACCGCCGCGAATTGCTCCGCCATAAAAGAGATAACGGAAAGGATTGTCGCCGAAAGCCGCCTCAATGACGGTATTGAAAAACGAGGTTTGTTTTGCGTTTTGGGTGAGGTCGGCCGTGATCATTGCGTCGGGTGTTTGGTGATTGAGTCGCTGAGTTGCTGGCAAGCCCAAGCCACCGCCTCCGCTGGTGACATTCCTTCAAGGTAGCATTTTATTGAAACTCTCAGGAGTGTTAATTCATCAAGGATTGAACCGACGCCGGTCACGCCGTCAATGATTTCGTTGAGGTCATTTTGAAGGTGAATATTTCGCGCCATTGTCGTGATATGCCGCTCGTGACAATGGTAAAAATGGCCCGGTCGATTCGTGACAGCAACCGCCGGGCCGGTGAGGACTTGTCGAACTATTTTAAACGACTTTTTTCGGCCTTGGTGCTCCAAATTGCAGCGGAGCAAATCCAACCGCTCCGGCCGGGATAACGGTCCCGATCACTTTCAGCAAGATCGTCTCAACGCCAGCGCCGAGATCCGCGTCAGCCGTCGCCACAAACTCCGCCGATCCCTGGCCTTGGGCAACAAACATTTTAGCCTCCGGGTCCTCGGGTTGCTCGTCGTCTTGTTCAATCGTGAAAACACTCTCGTCGCTGGAGGTCATAAGGAGCGAGCCATCCTCAATTGGCGCCTCGTTGCCTTGTGAATCAACCGGGTTTCCGAGTTTGAACGGGAGTACTTGGTCCTCGTGTAGTTGAAATTCCATAATAATTGCTTTGATTTTTATGTGATTAAAATTAAGAATGATTGGCCAATAATACCGGAGTTGTTTGCGCCGGCCAATAAGGTAAAATATTGCAGAAAACAGGAGCGCCCAACAAATTAAAACAATAAGCCAGTTAGGCATGATATGAGTTTTAAATGGCGACCACGCGGCCGCTTGGTAACTTAATTTCAGATGGCTCGGTGTCAACCATTGCGAATTCCTGGCGCTCAATATACCCTCGTTTTTTCCCTTTCGTCTTTAAATAGAAAATCGTTGAGGCCGCCTCACCTTTTGCAATTTGAGCAAACAATTCATTTTCGACGAAATCCAAAGCCACGTTGTCAATATCGGCAACGGCTTTTTTATAGACCGGGTCGCTATCCATCCAACGGTAATGTGACGTCCTTTCAATTCCAACCATATCGGCCGCCGCCGTCACAATGCCACAACACTCGACCAACGCCTCGAGCATCATTTTTTTTCTAATTTTTGTAGATTTCGCCGCCATCGTGAAATAAAAGTAATCGATTTTGTTTTATTGGTGTTGCTTTTTGTGGTTGGAGTGGTACAAATTTGGTCACAAATAGGGTTGAATTGGCTCGTTTGGTTTAAATTCGAGCCATTTTTCAAACGATTTGATATTCCAGTCCCACCGATTGACGGCTAAAATATAGTCTTGGAGCAAAGTAAACAGTCGTGATTTGTTGCCGGTTTCCATCAAAAAGACTTGGGCGAAATGGTAATCCTCAACCGCGTCTAGCATGGAGATCGCAAATTCGCGGTCGAGGTTGCTGAGGGTCATGGCTTGCGGTTTAAAAATTCATTCTCGTCGCCGGGTCGATAACTTCTCATATTCTCGGAAATTCCGGTCGTGGCGCTTATTTTTTTTATCGCTGAGTTGGTTGCCATCATGATCTCGCGTTGCGCTTCCTGAGCGTCAATATTCCAATCGTAGCCTTTTTTTTGAATATCGATCATGTCCTCTTTCATTTGAACGAGGGCTAACATCACCGCCTTGGCCTCCGGCCATGTTAGTTTTAAATGTGCGTGGTTTGCCATTAGCGTGAAATTTTCCGGTTTGAGTTTTCGATTTTCCGCCCAAGGAACATCGTCTCCAATTTCCTGTTTTGCCGCTTAAACGGGTGACTCGCTGGAAATTCCCGCCCCTTGGGCGAAAGTCCCAAGGCCTCCATGTAGTCGTAAATCGTTTTATTGGCTCGTTTTAGCTGCTTGGCCATCTCCGGGACCGATTTGGCTTGGTAGGTTTGGCGGAGGTAGATCGCGAGTTCCTGTGGCACGTCTGATGGTTTGAGTGGCATTTTTAGCGTTTTTTGCGGCCGTTGATAAAATTTGGTGGCACCTGGTTAAATCTCGGAGGCGGAGGAGGTGGTTTCATCCCGAAAGCCAATTGCACCCCAACCAAAACCTGGTTTAAGATTTGGGCCAACGTGCTCGTTGTCGCGTACATATTCGCCACCATGTTGATTGTGTCGGTGATCTTTTTGCTCGCCAGCTCCGGCGCCGCCGGGTCCTCGATTGGCTTGTTTATTTTCAGGCGGTGATCGTCGCCAACGAAAACACACGAATAAGACGGGTCGAGGATATTGATCACCCGGCGAAAGCCAACGGTGTGAATAACAGCAACGCCAGCAAGATCGTGTTTTCTGAGGATGGCCTCGATTTCCTGAGCTGCCAGGTCGAGGGTCGGGTGAGATTGTGGAGCCTCCGGGGTTTTTTCGTCGTTCATTTCTTTTTTTTGTTTAAGTACTTTTTAATGAGTTTTAGGTCATCCCGGTGAACCGTGATAAGAGCTGACTCACTTTGTTTGCCAATTGCGTCGGTGCATCTTTTGAGTAGCTGCCGGAGAAAGTCGTCGATTTCTTTCATGGTAATTATTTAGGGTTTGCTGTTCGCTGATAAAAAAAGTCATAAGCCCAATCAATTACCAGGTAAACGGCAACAAAGGCTTTTAGGATTGTCTCGGAGTCGCCTTTGATCACGAATTTGAAAAGGAGAAAAAAGAGGGCAAAAATGATAATTTTGAGAAGTGACTTTTTCATGATTTTACGTTTTATTGTTTGAAAAATTGTATGGCTTATTGCATTTTGGGCAGATATTACTTGTTGGGTCTTTACCGTAATGTCCCATTGCATCACAGTTTTCATCTCCCTTGTATGCAGGGGCGGCAGGAAAAACAACCGGCTTGATTAAAGTTTTTGCTCCATTGCAAACATCACAGATAAGGGCTGCATCGGTGCTTACCATTGATGGTGAATTATACCTTGCCAAATTTCCATCACCATTACATTTTGGGCAAAGCTGATATTCAGAAACTACACCGTCATACGCAGGGGCGGCAGCATAGCCAGCTTTGAGTTGTTCTAACAATGCTCTCTGATACCCGTCGTAATACCCGAATTGATATATTGTAGGGTCTAAATAGAAGTTTGACTTTTCAATCATTTCAAGCCTTATTTTATCCGGCCAATTTTCTTGTGTCATAGTCTTATGTAGTTTGTATTTTAGTAATAGCCTCTTTTACTTTTATCCAGTATCGTTCAGCATCTATTTCTAATTCGTGCCTAAAATTCCTTCTACTATCCATAAAACCATCAAAGGACTTTAATATCTCATCTACACATATTAGGGCGCATTGCTTCGCTTGGTATTCAAACATTCCCCATGAATGAAATCCTTCAGAGCCAATTTCAATCTCTTGAAACTTAGCTACCAATTCCCTTGCTTTAATCTCTTCTTGTGTCATAGTCTTATGTAGTTTGTATTTTAGTTGATGATTATAATTCAGACCATTCGGTGTTTTCTAATAGTTGTTTTTGAAGTTGGTTTATGTACTTAGTCTTATTGCCAACCCGATATTGCAGTGATCGTTTTTTAACAAGCAACACGTTAATCTGACTATTAATATTCTCCATTTCACGGTTGTCTTTTTTAATATCTTCCTGAACTTTAAAGATTCGGTCTTTAGTTTTTTCCACCGGCCACGGTGCTTTCGGAACTACTTTATCAAACTTCATAGTTTATAAGTTGAAATCTTTGATTGATTACTTTTTGCTTCCTCAATAACCTTTTTCAACCGGCCAATCATTAATCCTACCATTGCTTTATTGTAAGGGGGTCTAATTTTATTTTCCTTTTTGACTATCTTTTGCAGTTCTTTCAGCCAGTTTTCTGGTGTCTTATCTCCCTTCCATTGGTTACAATCCCAACAGCAAGGCACTCTATTTAGTTTCAAGTCAAGGCCACCTCTTGACACAGGGACTACATGGTCTTTTGTTTTTTCAATACCATAATCAAACTCTCTAACACAATACCGGCAGATATTTTTATGATGATTTATTTCAGCAATCTTCCCTTTATGCGCTCTTTTATCCAAAGTGCTTTCCAACCAACGGTCAAAAGGTTTTATTTTATTAGGCCAAGAATCAATATAGTCAACCATGTAAGCAGATAAAAACCGCAGCTTCCTATCTATTGAAATAGCTGTCATGGTATTTAAGTTTAGTTAGCTTTCCTTTTCTTCTTTGGGCTTACCAAATTTTAATTCATCCCTCATTGAGACTACCAATGCCTGTGCCTCCATCTCGTCACTAATCTCCCTCAAATAATCTATTAATTCATCTGCATCCATTTCCTGCTTTTCAGCCAAATCAGCAATTGTTTTTAACGCATTGGCCGTATTTTGATTCATCATTTCAACAGATTCATTTCGGGTAAATGTGTCGCCAAAATAATAATTTAAAGCCTTGACAATTATTTCAGCCCCAGATTCGTGAGTTGCCACCCCTACAGTTTTGTTTTGAGTTGTCTCCTTAATATTTTTTTTATCGTTGTAATAGCTCATTCCTTTTCTTCTTTGGGTGATTGGGAAACGAAATATTTATCATACAGCCGTATTAGGAACTTCTCAAATTCTGCCTGATATTTTTTATACGAACCGTCTTTTGGAAAATCTTTTTTCTCATACTCTGAAATAAATTCAGCCACTTTATCAGCCTTCTCTTTATCCATTGGTATATCTTGCTGCTCTGGAAATGGTTTACAAAGTTTTTCAGTACACCTTTTACAATTACCACCAACTAACTCACTTCCACAAATTGAACAGCACTCTTTTGGTAATGGTATGGCTATTGTTTTTTTGTTCATTTCAATCCATCCATTTTTACAACAAGCGGCAATATGTATAATGCCCGGATTTTTATGACACGGGCAATGACAACGAATTTTATCGCAACTATCTTCAAATATAAAATGCACACCTTCCTCAACTATCTTTCCATCTTCCCAATCAGGTTCAGGTGATACGGTGAAGTGAGGGCGGTCGGCAAAAGCTCTCCACACTTCATTTGAATCAGTTGATTTTGGACGTTCAAAATCTGCCCAAATCTCTTTTTTATCTTTGAAGTATTTGAAAGGTTGATTCATAATTTATTCTTTATAAAAGTCAGGGTATCTAAATCTTGCTCCGTTTTGGGTTTCGCATTTTAAATGGGTGTTATTCCTTCGGTGGGTAATAGGCTTATCAACCTTTTTCTTTTTAATCAATCCCAACCACGTTAATATTTTTTTCATAATTTTTGAAGTATTTGAAAGGGTTACTCATGGTTACTTATTTTGAAGTCTGTCAATTTCAGCCGCTATTAATGCGCCAGCTTTGATAAGTTCCTTAATCCTATCTTTCGGGGTTGGCTTCCACCACTTATCTTCGAACGGCCATATCGGGATAGTAATTTTTATTTCGCCATAGCCGCCATAAGATTCTTTAATTTCTTTTTTACCCAATGCGTAGCAAGCGGCAGCTTCAGCTAATTCACCCCTCCAATGGTCATCATCATGTTCCGGTGTCCACCCCTCAACTTCAACCTGACGTTTTCTTTCTTCAGCGATTTGTTCAATTCCTGATTTCATAATTTTAATTTTTTTTGGTATATAGGTATTAAGAGTTAAGGGAATCCAACTTTATCAAGCCACGCTCCAGCAACTCGAAAAAACAAATCCTCAGCGCCGCCACGTCGCCGCCGGCCTGGTGTTTATTCGTAAACTCAGCGTTGAAAAGTTTTAGATAAAGCTCCTCCAACCGGGGAAACTTAAACTTCTTTTCCGCCTTCGACAACCATTCCCGTTGCCCCTTGTGAAACGGGATCGCACAAAACTCAACCGTCGCCTCCATTGTGCAAATCTTTGGGACCTTTTTTCCTTTCATCCCGTACCTGATCATCTCACAACCGAGGACGGGATGATCGAAAGCCATATTGTGAGCGACTAAATAATTGGCTTGCTCCAGGTCGGCCAAAAATGCCGTCAGGACCTCACGAATAGGCTTTCCCTCGGCTTTGTTCCTTTCCTGAGTAAAACCATGATCTCGCCAAAACGGCTCGTCAGGCACCTTCCAAACGTCAGGTTTGACCAAAAACTCATGGTTGGTGATAACGTCGCCAAATTGATCGGTCAGGCTCCAAGCCAATTGCAAAACACGAGGCCAATTTTCGAGGTCGGTCATTGGCGCCTTAGAATCTTTCGGCAAGCCCGTCGTCTCCGTGTCCATGAATAAAAACATAGGTTTTAGTTTGTCCGGGTTGGTAATTTTCTCAAAAAAGAAACCAAATGATCGTCCATTTTGGCTCCAGGCTCGGCGCTCAATATTTCGTCGATCATAAACTCAACCGTGCCTCTCAACGGGAGCCGCTGGTAAAGTTCTGTAAAAGCCCTCATAAGGATATAAACGGTTTCAATCGGGAGCTCCTCGTCCGGGTCGCCATTCTCTCGGGGTTCGTTGGGCCAAAATAAAATGACTGTTTTTTCCTTGAGTAGATCCTCAGCCGCCAAAATCTGAAACAACTCGAGCCATGACTCAAGGCCGAGCTCCTCCAATTCGTAGTTTTTGGTTTGCATATTTCAGGGTTTTATTTACAGGTTAAATTCGCTCCCAACCTTTCACCGAGACGCGAGCCCCTATTTTAATACTGTCAGGAATGCACTTATAAAAAATGTGATACTCTTGCCGGTAAAGGCGAGCCCGGACATAAACGAGGCCGTCCTGGTCATGTAATAGCCGGGTGACGACCGCGTAATCAGCCGACTTTTTTGACGGTGTGCAATAACGTTGTTGAGCACAACTCGCCAGCAATAAAGAGGCGACAAAAACAAAAAGTAAATTTTTCATTGTTTGGTTTTTGAAATGGTAAAAAAAAGGATAAGGCTCAACTAATGGCGGAGAGCCACCGCCAAAAGTCGGCTCGTTTTATAGTAAGGTGGATTGACCGCCCTCGCGGCCTGGTTTCTCTCTCGGAGTGCTTTTATAGGTCGTTTCTATTTGGTCAATTACTTTCAGCCCAACACATTTCAGGCTCATGAAAACCTTTGCTTTGCCCGTGTTTTGCCATTTGCGGCCGTGAACCTCAACCTCGACCTCCAACCTGTCTCCGACCTTGATACCCGCCAGGCGCCCGGTGTTGGTGCCGTGGAGCTCAATTTCCCAAGTGTTTGGGTATCTCAGGACGTCGGGCTCGGTGAGCCAAAATACTTTTTTTGAAAAGGTAGGCCGGGTTTCTACTGGAAATATTTCCGAGACTATTCCCGTTAATTTGATTGTTTGCTCGCTCATGATATATTTTACTTTAGTGATTCCGTTACTAAATTCACCGCCGTTTGGTGACCGGCCTCAGCTTCCTCCCAAGTTGAATATCTTTCGCAATAGTCGTCATGATCTCCGCCGAAAATCATTGTTTCAAACAACATCACCTTGCCACCAAAGCCGTGATCAATACCTAAAAAAACGGTTGAAATTGTAATGCCGTCAATCATTTTTGACGCGATAATTCTGTTTTGACTTTTAAACCAGCTCGCCCAACTTAAAAGGTCGTCGCAATGGATAGGTGTTTTGCCGTCTAAAATGTAGTTCATGATATATTTTTTTAAAAAGGATTGTCGCCTGTTTCCTTATAAAAAGCCTTTGGCCATGTTCCGGGATCAACTTGACCGAACCTTGGCTCCTCTTGGCTTGGTGTCTGCAAATAATTTCTTTCAAATTCCCGTTGACTCATTGGCTCCAGCTCCTCAGCTCTCGCCCCTTCGCCAAACTCATTAAAAAACCGCTTTACTCTCTTGCTCGCTCCGCCAAACCGCCGCCAAACAGGTTTGATTTCTGTCACCAAAAAATTAGTTCCTTCCAAGTGCTTGCGAGCCGCCGAATCAGTCGCCAGGAAAAAATAAGTTTCGCCGATTTTAATATCGTTTGTCCTCATGACTTTGGTTTTTTGCCTGGTTTCTTTTTGGGAGATTTTTCAAAAATAGGTTTGGCCGCTCCCATTGCGCCGCCGCAATTAGGGCAACCATATTTCCCGAGTGACTCCTCGAAAATATAACCGCAACGACAACGGTATTGAGTAAATTCAAATGATTGGTCAGCGTTCATTTTATAGAGAAAAATGGCGATTTTGAATATCTAAACACAAGCCTAAAAACATTGTGCCGTGACCTTTGGAAGTGTCCTCAACGCGATTTAATTCGTTAGTATAAACATTGATATTAAAACAATCGCTACTAATACCGCGGGAATAGCTAAAACCAGCGCCATAAACCACCTTTCCCTCAGCAATCAACGCGACAACTTTTTCGGCAGTGGCCTTGACGTCGTCAGAAATCTCGGGTATTTTTACCGCTGATTTTTTAACCCTTGCAACTTCGCCCGTGCCATTGCAAGCAAAACAAATACCAGCCTCAACGTGCGAATAATGGCCTATTGTACCGCGACCGTTGCATTTTTGACATTTTGCCATTTTGATAAGTTTTACCAAATATAGTAATATAATTTTACTTTCCAAAAATTTATTTTTTGTAAATAAAAGCCGGCGTTTGTCCAACCGGCTTTTTATCCGAACCTGGTTAGTAAAAACTACGTTGGCAGCTCGTCGAGCCGCTGGTAATGAATAAACGGTGTAGGGTCGTCCTCGTCACTAATTGGCCGGATAAAAATTCCCGTTGGCCAAAAGCCATTCACGATCTCCGCCGCCTTGTCCGCGTCCAAAGCCGCTTGCGTATAATCGACCTCATTGATTTTTTGCTCTTGCTCATAACCGAAAATCGGGTCCTGTTTACAAAATAGCATTAAGGCATTGCCGGAGTTGACAAATTTCATATCTGTAAACCAATACCCGGCCGCGTTCATGGTTGCGATCATGGCGTTGCAGTCAGCGACCTCGATCGGACTACCCTCAACGAGCATGACGGTATTATCGAAATTGGGATAAATAGGCATTGTTAAAAATTTTGCTTTCCTAAATTAGTGATTATTCAACCACTACTCCGCTCGGGTTTTCGGCCGTTTGCTTTACTTTTTTCATGGTGCCGTTTTTCTTTTTGTTGACCTTGGCCTCGACAATGATCGGCTCGTCAATCTGGAGCTTGGTCACGGGCTCCTCAAATTCCATCTCAGTTTGTGCCGGGTCGCCGCGCTCGGTTCCTTCCTTATAGGCGATAATCCGCTCCTCCAGGTAGTTTAATTTGACAATAAGATCATCCATGAAAATATAACGAGACTGCGGAGCTTGCTCGAATTTATAAAACGGGGTGTTGAAATTGTGAGCCATCCCGTTGGCTAAAATTTTGTGACCTGAGATGATCACGCCGGCCGTTCCCTCGTCCTCGTCGCCGCCGAGAGAGTAACCTTTTACCCGGAAACTTTCCGCCAGCTCGTTTTGAGTGAATTCAGCGTCGATAATATCCTCGACCTCTTTTGGCTTTACGTAACCCGCCATGACCGCGAAATGAATGGCAAGAGCGTCGAGCCCGGATTGCAGATTTTTATGAATAAGAGCTTTGTGAATGGCTCCAGGGTTGTTGATCTCCTCGCCATTGGCGTCGGTGTCGATTGAGGAGATAACGAGGCCGCGGCCTTTTTTGGTTTCGTGAATTCTAACCTTTGTAATTTTTGATTTGCTCATGATTTGGGTTTTATATGTTTTGAAATTGAGAGACCTTTTTCGATTGCCCACAAAGGGAATTTTTCAACGTAACGGTTGCAAGCGTTACAGGATCTTAATAAAAATTTTTCGTCGAGTAGATTGGCGCCGCGGCCTTTCTTATGGTGCAAGCCCTCCGCCAACCCGGTGCAATCTGGAGTGTTCATTTCACAATTTGGGTTTTCGGTGAGCTTGCTGGAAACTATTTTTTTATATAGTCGCTCGGCTTTCGCCAATTTCTTTGACTTGTTGCGAACGGGAGGCCGGGGTGTGACATTTTTCTTTTCAGGCGGCTTGTGAGATACGGTCGATGGTTTGTGACTTGGTTTTCCTTTTGCTCCGGCATAAATACGGTGACCGAAACAAAAGCCGTTTGGACCGGCCGGCATTTGACAGCCGGAAAAATTGCAAGTTGACATTTTATTTCACCTCGTTTATAAGTTTTACAATTCGATCTCTCAGCGAGCTGGCCATTGCCTGGAAAGATTTCGTTTTGAATTCCGCCGGGTCGATCATTCCCGCCGTCTCCTCGAGTGAGGCCACCAGTAAAGCGAACCGCTCTTTATCTTTCAACCCGAGCTTTGCCTCTTTTTCGGCCGCAGCTTGCTCGTCTTGACGTTGTTTTTTCATTTGAGCGTTGGCCTCGAAAATCCTTACCTCAACCGTGCCGAACCAGCCTTTTAATTCCTTTTCAGAAAACTGGAGCAATTGCCCGAAATCCATTTGAACCGAAAAAAACGGCGACACAAACTCAAAAACATTTCGTTGATAGGAATATTTTAAACCGGCTTTCTCAGCTCTTTCGGCAATGTCTTTTTTTCGAGCCTCGAGCGCCGATTTCTCAGCCTCCTGTTGTAAACGGTAAGCCTCGGCCTTTTCCTTTACAATTTCAATATCAACTTTCGCGTTATTAACCAAACTTTTCCAACCAGCCTCGTCATACTTCTCAATTTGGTCGTCGGTGATAGTAATGTCCTCGCCATAAGAAAAACAGTCCTGAAAATCTCGATAGACCATTCCCAACCTCAGCAACTCCTCAAACCGTTGACTAATTTTTGCCATCTTAGCCTCTTTTTTTTCAACTTCAACCCTTTCCCGCTCCAACCTTAACTCCTCCTGAGCTTGCCTCATTTCCCTTTGTTGCCGCTCCAGCTCCTCACGCTGGCGTTGCATCTCCTCAGCCGCACGAATTGACGCCATCTCCGCCTCGTGCTTTTTTAGCTGTATCTCCTCCCATTTAGCCGTAATGGCCGTTTTGAGCCGCTCAAATTGATCGTCAGGCAAAGCCCGGAGTGTTGCCACGTCCATCGAAATAGCGTCACCTATGCAATAAAAACCGTCTTTAAATTCCATTCCCGCCGCCAGTACCGCCTCAACCCTCGCCATTGTCAGGCGTTGCTCCTCCTCAATGGCCCGTTGCTTTTCCAGCTCTTTTGCCTCGTCGATTTCTTTCCATTTTTTATAAAGATCCTCCTCCAAAGGCGTGATCAACTCAATGAGCCGGTCCTCCTCTTTTTTAATCGCTTTCGTGATAACGGTGTAACCGTTGCGGAGCTCCAAACCTTTTTTCTCGAGCTTGGTCCTGGTTGAGCGAACCTCACCCCAAGCCTCCCGTACTTTTTTATAGCCTGTTTTATCCTCAGCTCCGGCAATGGTCAGGCCCTCAAAATTTTGTTTCATGGCCTCGATGGCGGAGTCTGCCAAATTGAATTTCGCCACCTCGAGCTTTATTTGCTCCTCGGTGGTAATGACTTTGGCGACGTGAGTCAGGCCATTGGATTGGGAAATTTCCTCGTGTGGAATGTCGGTAACCGTTGAGCTCGCCGCTCCGGTTTGTTTAGTTGCTTTGCTCATGATAAAATTAAATTTGTGGTAAATGTATAAATATAAAAACAGTTTCTAAAAATTTATTTTTGTTTGCATCGTTTGCTCTTTAAATCTTTTACAGGCTCCAGCATAATAGTCGGGGTCAAGCTCGCAACCGACGAAATCAAAGTCCATCGAATGAGCCGCGATTGCACTCGATCCACTTCCAAGGTGAGTGTCGAGAATTCGATCTCCTGGTTGAGCATAATTTTGCAAAAGCCATTTATAAAGTCTTATAGGTTTTTGGGTCGGGTGAATCCTTGCCTCCCTTTCATTTACAGCCCCAAAGCCAACCCAATCCAACCTAAAATAATCAACGGCTTTTTTGTGTGAAGTCCAAGCTAACTCACACGCCGCAAAATCACAATTTGGCGTTTGCCCAACTTTATACCAAACCGCCCAACTCGAGCTATTTGCATCGGGAATATTCTCAATAAAATGATTGGCGCCCCAAATTATTTGATGTTTTGAAACCCTCTTTAATTCAATGAAATATTCTCTATTCATTGGTTTTTCGTCCCAACCAATGCCAGTATATTTTGGTGCCGCCGGGTTTTTCCATTTTAAAGACGTTCTAACCCTTGTAGCTGCTTTTTTTGCGTCCTCACCGATACCATAAGGCGGGTCAACGATTGCCAGCTGAAAAGCCTTGTCGGGTAAGGTCGCCATGTAGGTCATACAATCGACGTTTAAAAGTTCAATCATTCAAAAACCTCCTTTATTTCAATGCCGTGGCAAGCCTTCATTAATTTTTTTTTGATAACATAAACCGGCGTTTTTGTTGGTTGGCTTTTGCAATCGACGTGCTCAACCGTCCCGTCGGAATAGTAGAGAATAAAATCACAAACATAAGCGCAAACCAAAAACCCGTTGACGATCATTTCAAACCTAACCTCTCGCTCAAACCGGGTCAGGACGCCAGCCGCCTGGAGCAATTTTAAGCGGTTGTAATAAGTCGCCTCAAGGTGTGAGCGAAAGTTCTGACCGTCGGAGGAGGTGGTCGGGATGGCCCGGTATTTTGATTGTGACGCCGCCTCCCGTTTTTTCCAGTAGAGACGAAACTCGGTTGCTGTCATTTTATCGGTTAGTTTTCCTTTCATTTTATCCGTTGCTTAATCGCCTGTTTATTTCACGTTGCTCTTTTAATTTTTCTTTCATATCACTCAGCCGCCCGGCCATGTTGTAAACCGCCGCCTCCATTGGGTTGGTCTGAGTCACCCGGTCGGAGGGTCCCATTCCCTTGAATTGCAAATGTTGTGTTTCCTTTATTCGTAAATATTCGACGTGCCGCTCTTGCCTGTAAATCTCAAACTTTTCCATGAACTTGGGAATGTCCATACTCTCGTAAAGCGTCCCGTATTTTCCCCTGGTTAAGCCTTGAAGGAATAACATAACGTCTTGCAAACTCAACCGATCCTCAGTTGACGTATCAAAAATTATTTCCGCTAAGTTTAAAAGTTGCGGAGCGGTCATTGGCCTGGAAAGGTTCATACTTTCAAAAGCCATTTGCAGCCCAACGACAACGAGAGCGGTCGCCCTTTTGGGGTCTTTGGCATACATTGCCGGTAATCTTTTTCCTTGTGGAATTTCAAGGATGGCCTCATATTTTAAGAGGCCGGTTTCGGTTTTGAACGAGTTTAATATCCTGGAAATTTCTTGTTTATTACCCGTTTCCAAAGCGTTTGTCAAACTCAGCTTGTACGGCTGATCGTTGATCCTCGATAGTTGATTTTCCATTTTGTTTGATTTTTAGTTCAAAAAGACCTGCCCAACCCTTTGCAATGGATTGGTTAATTATTTCGATTGCGTCATTTTCAAGCCCGGAGCTAATTTTTGCCAAATCAAAAAGCGTCGCTTGCTCACTATCCAAACTTTTGTATGTAAATCGGTGTTGCTTTTTTTTATAGTCTTTCCACCTATCCCAATTTTCTAAAAACTTTTTTGAATTCCAAGGTAGAATTAAAACCTTATTATCAAAATCAGCAGCTTGCTGCGTTGTATTATTTCCTTTACTTTCCTTTACTTTACTTTCCTTTACTTTAGAGTCGTTACGAACGTTTTTGTAACTAGTTACATTTTTTTCAACTTCCTTATTATCACGCCAATCTGAAATTCTTTTACGGTTTTTTTCTTTTTTTACTTGGTATGTTTCGCTATAAGACAAGATTCGTTCGTTGAAAGTTTCACCATTGTTTGACGAAATAAGCTCCAAACTTTCCATAAACGACCAACATTTTTCTAGCTTTTTTCCAACTTTTAACTGAGCTTTTAAGACTGCCGTTTTGATAGGTTTTTCCTGTTTTGCTATCTTCTCTAAAATGCAATAAAAAAGTCCCAAACCCTCGTAACCGTGCTCAATAAATAGCTCTGTGATCTTTTCGTCGTCGCTGGCGCTGGTGTCGTGGAGAAAATATTTCATTTACAGATTTTACAAAATAAAAACCCGGTCTCGGCTGTATAGGGCAGCTCCGACCAGGTTCCATTTAAAGCTCTAAAGAAAGCCTCGCTCATTCCCTATAAATGTGAGAGGCCGTTTGACAAATATAAAAACAAAAAGAACTACTTTATCTTATTTCTGAAAACCCGGTGCCCGGCCGCCGTCTTGCTCCAGTAAACCCGCCCCGCCGGTCCGAAATCTAACATTTGCACCCTGTCACCCATTGCGTTTTTTAGGCTATTCTCGGCCTTCAATTTCGTTGCCTCAATTTCCTTTATCTCCTCAGCCGCCGAGCGTTGGATCATGGCATAACCGAGCTCCATGTCGCTCCCTTTGCGCTCCGCCTCCAGCGGCCGGCCGAATTTCTCTTTTAAATAATTCGAGTAGGTCAGCGTCCCGTCAGGCTCCGGCGCCAGCTTGTCAATTTCGTGATCCAATTCTTGGAGCTTGCGTTGGTTGAATTGGTTTTCCGGCAAATACTTTTCATTGACGAATTTCCGCCCGGCGAT
>Ga0193738_1000122_pt1 | contig 49780 bp, 43 predicted proteins | sample L2a1metaG_FD_144927 | JGI IMG/M metagenome (GOLD analysis project Ga0193738, IMG submission 144927) | Soil microbial communities from a riparian zone of the East river system, Colorado, United States - L2a1 | ecosystem: Environmental > Terrestrial > Soil > Riparian zone | place: USA: East River... | reverse complement strand
CATTAGTGAATAAGCAAATTTTTTCCATTGAGCAACAGCTCCACCATATAAAATATCTCCCATCTCAATTTTACCGGCAGCATTTAGTGCGGTTGCCGCTTCGCCTAACTCTTTAATGATGTCTGTATAGATTTGTTGCTGTGCATCATAAACAGGAAAAAAGTTTTGATCGGTATATCCTTTGCCGCCTTCTGTATAAGGTATATCACCATATTCATCAGTAAGAACCATATAGGCGTAAGCCTGGAAGATGCGGGCCATGTGATACAAATTAGCCCTGTTTGCATCACTCTTGGTATTTACAATAACATCATTAGTATTCCTGATCACATTGCGATAATGGTTTTGCCATATAACTTGCGTGTTTCCCCTGTTATCAGAATTAAAATTTGCTCCATTTAATACGCCGTTATTTGGAGAAATGATCTGTTGGACAACACCCATATCATATGAAAGGGATGAATTTCCGGGGAAGGAAGCGTTAACCACCGCATTGTTTAATTGGTAAAGCGGATCTATTGATGTTGGATTGACCTTGTTTGTATTCAAATCATCAAAATCTTTATCACATGATGTTGCAAACAGTACAATAGTCAATAAGAAACTATAATTGATTATTTTTTTCATGATTTAATTGTATTAAAATTTAACATTCAAATTAAAACCAATCCCTCTTGTAGTTGGAACTCCTGTTGATTCCAATCCTATCAAGTTATCAGAACTGTAACCGAATGATTCCGGGTCAATATTATCAACCCATTTTTTGATAATTAATACATTGTTTGCTACCGCACTAAGCTTTATACCTTTTATGGGCCAATTTGCAGGAACATATTTTGTAAAATCGTAGCCTAGTGTAATTTGGCGCAGTTTCCAATACCCACCGTTATAAATAACATCCTCCATCATACCTTGCGAACGTAGGTACCCCCAATATGGATCAACAGGAAAAACCTTTACAGCGTTTACCGCTCCTGCAGCGTTTACTCCATTTCCTGTTATACCGTTGTCTCTTCCTTCTAAGGTCATTTTATGTAAACCATGCCTGATAGCATTGAAGTTTGTACCTGAGAGCATTTTATTTCCCAGTTTATAATCGATCAGGAAAGAAAGATTGATCCCTTTGTAGGTAAAAGAATTGAGAAAACCTCCCACCCATTTTGGTAAGGCGCTTCCAAAAAGAATCAGATCAGCACTTCTTTGTGCAATTCCATTGGAACCAAAAACTTTGTTTCCTTTTGCATCCCTTAAAAAACCGTAGGCTGCGATTTGACCTACTTCCTGTCCCACCACTTGTCTTAGCTCTCCCTGGTTACCGAACACCTGTGTAGCAACAGTAATTCTTTCGCCGGGTGTGCTGGTAAGTAAGCTGAGTACTTTGGTTTTATTATAAGCATTATTAAAAGTAAAGTCCCACGTAAAATTTTTAGATTGGAATGGTATAAGATTGAGCAATACCTCGACGCCAATATTCTCGCTTTTACCGCTGTTGATCCTTGTATCAACAAAGCCGGACCCATCAGATATCTGCGCCTGTACTATCTGGTCAGTAGTTATTTTTCTATAGGCGGCCACATCAAGATTCACTCTATTCTTAAACATTTTTAACTCAAGACCAATTTCGGTTTCTGTAACTGTCATCGGTCTAAGATTAGGGTTAGGCACTGTAGTACCCAATGGCCCGCCGAGAGGTTGTAGTGCTCCTGATGGATTAGCCAGTAGATTTCCATTGATGCCATAAAATAATTGACCGGCGTAAGGCGGTACATCTGAATCGCTTCCTACCTTGGCATAGGCAAGCCTGAGTTTTCCATAAGACAACCAGGATGATTGCAAGTGTTCTGAAAAAACATAGCCAAGTGAAACAGATGGATACAGGATGCTGCGATTTTCAGGAGACAAAGTGGAGAACCAATCGTTTCGCACTGTGCCGTTCAAATACAGGAATTTTTTATAAGATACTTCCGCAGAACCATACAAAGAGTTTACACCTCTTTCTGAAAGATCATAAATAGGAGTTTTTATTCTTGCATTCTGAACAGTATACAGATCATATACAACAAAATCCTGAACCTGTACGCTATTATAATCTGACCGCCTCCTCATTTGATTACCACCGAAAGTAAGGTTGGCTCCAATGTCTCCGAACTCACGTGTTGCTGATACAAGGAAATCCAAATTGGTTTCTCTGAAGTGGCGGACATCCTGGACATATTGTCCATCAGCAAAACCAGCAGGTGCCGCAGGTCTGGAAGCATGCCCCGTTGGATAATTGTTATAATCTTCATCCCGTGACCAATAATCCTGTCCAAATCGGCCCTGGACGAAAAGCCATGGAAGAATGTCATACTTAGCAGAAATATTTCCAAAAATTCTATCCCTGCGAACATTGTGAAATTGCTCTGCCAAAACCCAATAAGGATTAGTGCGGTTCATAAACCTCGAATAGATAAATTCACTGGTAGGATATCCCCTGGTTGGATCATATTTATTTGCATCCAGTACATCAAGCGGCATAGAGTTGGCCATCATAAATAAAACGGTAGGAATAGAGTTATCCTGGTTGGCAATATTGGGTGGATTCTTAATAGTCTCATATGAATAATTTATATTACCTGCAAAGCTTAGCTTATCAGAAAGATCATAAGCAAAACCCAAATTAATTGTTGTCCGTTTAAATGTATTATTAGGCGTAATTCCTTTACTATTCAAATTTCCCACGGAAAGATTTAAACCTCCCTTCTCACCTCCTGCAGCCAGCGAAATAGTATTCGTAACATTTTGACCGTGCCTGTAAAATTTTGTAATAATGTCGTGTTGTGGCACGTAGGGCAGGGTAAGTCCATTAAACAAAACCTGCGTCATACCGGGTTGAAATTTTTGACCAAATGACCATTGACCAGAGTTTGGTTTTGGAGCCGTTGGACGAGTATTATTCTCACCCTGGCCATACTCATATTGATAGTCCGTAAAATCTAAAGGAGCTTCATCGGTATAATTTATATTATAAGTAACACCTATACCCTTTCCTTTGGGTCTTGCTTTCGTAGTGATCATAATAACACCATCCTTAGCCCGGGCTCCATATAAAGCCGAAGCTGCTGCGCCTTTCAAAATGCTCATGCTTTCAATGTCATCCGGATTAATGCTTTGTAGTCCATCACCACCGTCAGCAGTATTTCCACCACCGCCTCCTCCCAGTCTGTTATTATATGAACCATCACTGTTAGAGCCGGCGCCAACAGGGTTTGATCCAAAATTGGTATTATCAATGGGAACACCATTAATTACAATAAGTGGATTATTTTGTCCGGAAATAGATGATTGACCCCTGATCCTGATTTTTGAAGTACCAGCCGGTCCCGTACCAAGAGCTGTTATATTTACACCAGCTACTTTACCCTGTAAAGCATTCATAACATTTGGGGTTCGGTTTACGGTAAGCTCAGCCGGATTTACGTTTGTAGTAGAATAGCCGAGGCTTCTTGACTGCTTGGTAATACCTAATGCAGTTACCACAACTTCACTCATACTTCGACTATCAACAGTAAGCGAAACATTAACTTCTGTCCGACCTGCAACACCTACTTCATTTGCATTATAACCAACATAACTAAATACAAGAGTTGCCGTCGAAGATGCCGTTATTGAATATTTACCTGCAACGTCGGTAGTAGTACCGCCTGCCGCTCCTTTAACGGTTACCGAAACTCCTTGTAAAGATTTTCCGTTCTCATCTGACACAGTGCCTGAAACTGTTTGAGCCTGAACAGTTGTAAAAAATGAAAAAGCCAACACTGACAGCATTAGCTTCATGAAGCCGGGATTGTGCCACGGCTTTGCATTTACTTTCATAATAGCAAGTTGTTTTGATTAACAATAGCATCTCGAAAATGGATTCAGCAAAAAATCCAGAATGTAAAGTATCTGACTGTTTACTCAAAAACTTCCAAAAAAAAACAGTGATGAATTTTGTACAAGTTGGAACGGGATAAATTCATTTCTTTATAGCTGCAAGAACGATTGCTTAACTTAACAATTGCATGCACCAATTTGTATTTCAACAAGGGCTTTCGGGAGAATTACAATTATTCCCGCACATCATTGAGCTTGGTGCAAAAAAAAATCAGGCAATTCACCTCAATTCATTTCCCCAATCTACTTCAGAGTGTATTCGCCTTTATTATATTAACGAAGGAAAATTTGAATGGACAGTTAATGATGAATCTTATATACTTTATCCGGGGGATGTTTCACTGATCATGCCAAATGAAAAATTTGGAAGTGAAAAAGGAGTGCTTGAGATCGGTAGTATCTGGTGGATACATATTAAAATATCCAACCACGGAAATAATGAATTGCTAACAGGAAAGTGGAGCAGTCTTTCAGAAACTGAAAGCCAGGCTATCAGCAAAGTTCTTTTAGTGAATACAATGCCGGTGCTTTCAAAATTACCAGAAGCCGGAAGAATACTTCGTTACATACATGACGAAATTTTCAACCAGGAAATTGGGTATACGACAAGAGCAAATCAACTTATTGACGAGTTGTTTATCACTATTACAAGACATCTTACAAAACAAAATAACCGTGCAAGAGATTTTCCAAAAGTATTCATGCAACTCGAACAGGCATTGCGTCAAAATCTTTCTCACCAATGGACTGTAGAAGAAATGGCAGCCATTGCGGGTATGGGTACTACTTTATTTAATGAAAAAGTAAAAAACTATACCGGTTTTACACCTTTGAATTACCTTATCAATATCCGCATTTCAGAAGCGATTAAACTTTTAAAGAAAAAAGATGTGAGCATAACGGACATTGCCTTAGACACAGGATTCTATTCATCACAACATTTTTCAACAACTTTTAAAAAACTCACCGGCTACACACCGAGTGAGTTTAGAAAAAATAATTTATCACAAGATTAATTGCATACTATGAATTGTATAATCACCATTGAACTTGGCACAAATGCAGTAAGAGTATTTGCATTTGACCTAAACGGGAATGTCATCGGTTCGCAACGGGGGTACTATCCTACTTTTCACACCGAGCCCGATTACAGTGAGCAGGATCCTGACCAAATGTTCATCACCATGTTGTATGCTTTAAAAAACTTATTGAATGAACATATTCATCCTAAGAAATATAAAGTCGCTTCCATTTGTTTCAGCGCATCCATGCATAGCGTACTGGCAGTCGATAAAAACGGAAATCCTTTGGGAAATGCCATTACATGGTCTGATAACAGGGCAAAAAAAGAGGCAGATAAGTTAAAAACATCTGCATTGGGAAAAACTATTTACACAGCCACAGGAACACCGTTACACCCCATGTCTCCGTTGATGAAAATAGCCTGGATAAAAAATAACGATAAAGAAAGATTCAGGCAAACAAGTAAGTTTTTGTCCATCAAAAGTTATATCATCAAACAACTTACCGATGAGTATATAATTGATTACAGCATAGCATCTGCAACGGGTTTATTAAATATTCATAAGATAAAATGGGATGCCGATGCCTTAAAATTTGCAGGAATAACTCCCGTTATGCTACCCGATCTCGTTCCGGTATTTACTCGATTGGGTAAATTGAAAAAAGCATACCAGAGTTCACTGGGGTTGCCTGCTGATACAAAAATAATTGTCGGCTCAAGCGACGGCTGTATGGCCATATTGGGTGATGGAGTGAAAGGAGAAGGCAAAGCAACAATAACAATTGAAGATAGTGGCGCAGTAAGAGTAATGGGTGATAAAGTTTTGAAAGATGACAAACAACGTTTCTTTAATTACCTGCTTACTGAAGATCGCTATGTTTCCGGCGGCCCAACTAATAATGGTGGGATAATCTTCGAATGGTTCACAAAACAATTTGGTGATTTTAAAAACCCATTTGACATTGAATACAGCATGCAGGACCTCATCACAGAAGCTTCAAAAGTTCCTGCTGGTTCCGAAGGATTGTTATTTCTTCCTTATTTGCTGGGAGAAAGAGCCCCGATCTGGAATGCCAATGCAAAAGGAGTTTATTTCGGTTTGAATATAAAACATGAAAGAAAACATTTTATAAGAGCAATTATTGAAGGGATCCTTTATGAGATATATAGTATCGGAAAAACGTTAGAAGAACATCGTGGTATCAAACGACTTTCTATCAATGGAAGTTTTGCAAACATTCCTTTCTGTACACAAATGATCGCCGATATTTTTAATAAGCCCGTACAACTACGCCAAAATTTTCACAGCGTTAGTTATGGTGCATTCCTTGTTGCCGCAACAGAAATGGGTATTTATAAAAATTTGGATGAAGCTGCAAAAACTGTTGTGTTACCTGATGAATACTTACCAGAAAAACAAAATCACAATACGTATATGAAATACTTTAAAATCTTTGAACGCTTAAGTACCAAGCTGGCGCCTGAGTTTGAAGAGATCGCTAACCTTCAATAATAAAAATCAATTTTTCTAATAATTAAAACTACGCTATATGAAAAAACGAATGTTGCAAATGATCATGCTGTTATATTTCTCCTTAACAATAACAGCTCAACAGGTCACACTTACTCCCGATCAGATAAAAGGATATACTCCAGAATGGAAAGGTGAACGTTTTCCTGATGGAAGACCTAAAGTATCTGACAAAATGCTGGAACGATTAAAGAAAGTTCATTTAGAAGAAGCATGGGGAGTGCTTCGCAATAAAGGATATCAAAATCAATTTGAAGGTGATTGGATGATCCAGTTTCCTGATTCTGCAATGACGGGAAGAGTAGTGACAGCACAATACATGCCTATGCGTCCTGACGTTGATAAGATCGTAAAAGAGATTGGTAAGAATGAGAAACGGATCGGCGCTCCAAATTCATGGCCCATTGATGTATTGAAAGATGGCGATGTATACGTAGCAGATAGCTACGGTAAACTGGCTGACGGTACACTGATCGGTGATAATCTTGGTAATGCTATTTATGCTAAGTCACATCGTGGTGTAATTTTTTATGGCTCAGTAAGAGATGTGGAAGGATTAGATGATATCAAAGGTTTTAATTCATGGACAAAAGGGAATGACCCATCTTATATTCAACAGATGATGCTTAGCGGCATTAATGTTCCTATTCGTATTGGCAGAGCAACCGTTTTACCCGGAGATGCGGTGCTTGCAAAAAAATATGGAGTGGTTTTTATTCCTGCACACCTTTTAGATACAGTTGTACTGAATGCGGAGTTTATATCATTGAGAGATCAATTTGGTCATCAACGTTTACGTGAAGGAAAATATACACCAGGACAAATAGATACACAATGGACCGATGAGATAAAAAAAGATTTTTTGCAATGGTTAAAAGATAATCCCGATAAACTGCCAATGACCAGGGAGGAACTAGACAAGTTTATGAAAGAACGTAACTGGTAGAAAGATTACCGGTAAGCAGTAACACAAATAATATTAAAAACTAAAATTATACAGTCATGACACCTTCAGAAAAATATTTAAACAAACTTGGTTTAAAAGATCAGGATACAAATGAAGTAACTGATATAACCAATAAAAAAGAAGAAAATGAAAATAGCCGTCGTTCATTTTTTAAAAGATCAGCAATGGGCGGCATTGCATTAGGCGGTGCATTTATGTTTTCACCAATTGAAGATATAGTTGCACAAAGCACTCAGAAAGTGTCCCGCTATGGCGCTCCTTCCGATCTAAAAATAACAGATATACGTTATTGTCTCACGGCTGTGATGGGTGGTACAGCAATCATCCGCATTGATACAAACCAGGGAGTATATGGATTAGGCGAAGTAAGAGACGCAGCTGATGTTCGATATGCATTGATGTTAAAAAGCAGGATACTGGGAGAAAACCCTTGCAATGTTGAATTGATATTTAAAAAAATAAAACAGTTTGGCGGACAAGCAAGACAAGCCGGTGGTGTATGCGCAGTAGAAATGGCGCTATGGGATATATGTGGCAAAGCATATAATGTTCCTTGCTGGCAATTGCTCGGGGGTCGCTATCGTGATAAGATCAGAATGTATGCAGACACACCGGAGTCTTCTTCTCCTGAAGAACAAAGAAAATTAATAAAGTATCGGACTGAAGAGCAGGGATACACATGGTTGAAGATGGATGTCTCTATTGCTAAACTAAAAGGTATACCCGATACATTGGTCAATGATAAATTCTGGCAAAATGCACAAGGTAATCTTGCCCAATGGGGCGATCAAAGTAATATGATGTCTTATGGAAACACATTACATCCTTTTACACAGATACAAGTAACCGATAAAGGTTTAGAAGTATTACAAAATTTAGTGGAACATGTTCGAGGCATGGTTGGTTATGAAATTCCTCTTTCGACTGACCATTATGGACATTTTGATTACAACAATGGCATTCGTTTAGGCAGAGCTCTTGAAAAATACAGGCTTGCATGGTTGGAAGATATCGTTTCATGGGAATATACAGATCAGTACAAAAAAATGTCTGATGCATTAGAAACTCCTGTGCTTACTGGTGAGGATATTTATTTATTAAAATATTTTAAGCCATTAATTGATCAACGTGCAGTTGATATTGTGCATCCAGATCTTGCTTCTTCAGGCGGCCTTTTAGAAACCAAACGAATTGGTGATTATGCTGAAGAAAATGGAATTGCTATGGCCATGCACCAGGCAGGTACCCCGGTTTCATTTATGGCAAGTGTTCATTGTGCTGCTGCTACTCAAAATTTTCTTTCATTAGAACATCATTCTGTTGATGTGCCATGGTGGGAAAGTTTAGTAAAAACTACTGATGGAAGAAAACTGATCACTAAAGGTTTTGCAAATCTTCCACTCACTGCACCGGGTCTTGGTATAGAATTAAATGAAGAAGTAGTGAAGCAACATCTTCATCCTTCTGATAAAACTTATTTTGAACCAACGACTCAGTGGGATCAAAAACGTTCGCATGACAGGATATTCAGCTAAATAATTTAATTAAGATCAAATCAAAACTAATGAGCGGAGAAAAAAGATCGGTTTATAATTTGTTTTACGCAGTAGCAGGCCTACTTGCCATAGTGTTTGCCTTTTTTACCTATAAAGAAAATCATAATGTAGCCGGGTGGATGTTGACGTTGGTATTTGTAAGTCTTGCTATTGCTTTCAGAGGAAATTCTCTTTTAAAAGGGTTTTCCTACACTGTAAGCATCATCGCCGCAGTTTGTATGGCATTGTATAACCCCCAGTATTTTATTTCAATTGGCGATTTTAAATTATCAAAACTTACAATACCGTTATTACAGATCATTATGTTTGGTATGGGAACAGAGCTAAGCTGGAAAGATTTCGCAGAAGTTTTTAAGTCCCCAAAAGCGGTTGTTGCAGGGCTTGTTTGCCAATTCACCATTATGCCATTTCTCGGATTTGCGATTGCAAAGTCATTTAATTTTCCTGGTGAAATTGCCGCAGGCGTTATTTTGATCGGATGTGCACCGAGTGGATTAGCCTCAAATGTAATGGCCTATCTCGCAAAGGCAAATCTTGCTTTATCAGTTTGTATCACCAGTATGGCCACTTTACTGGCGCCGGTATTAACGCCGCTACTGATGAAAATGCTTGGCGGCACTTTCATTGAAATAGAATTCTGGAAAATGGTATGGGACATTACCAAGATAGTTCTCATCCCAATCATAGCTGGTTTGATCTTTAATTATTTTCTGCATGGAAAATTCAAATGGCTTGATAAAGCAATGCCTTTTTTTTCAATGGGAGGCATCATGTTTATCATTATCATTTTTATTGAATATGGGGAAAATGGCAACAGTAGGATTGGCTCCTGCAATTTTTGGATCATTAATGAATGTAACCGGATCAACATTGGCAAGCTGGTGGCATCACAAAAAACCAAAAGATTATAAAACAGAGGTTCAGGAAACACCTGTATCTAACAAATAATTTGATCATTATAAATTTTATTGTATGTCAAAATTGAAATGTGTTTTGTTACTCTTTGCAGTAATTATTTTTTGCAAAGGATCACAAAGTCAGCAAGTACGGATAACAAAAGAGCAATTGATCGCATTAACTCCTGAATGGAAAGGTGAACGTTTCCCCGATGGTCGTCCTAAAGTACCTGATGATATTATGAAGCGTATGAAATTAGTAAGTGTAGAAGAAGCATGGGCGGTAATGAAAAATGCTGGCTATGGATACCAGGTTGCAGAAGGTTGGCAAGTAATAAATCCCGATAGTGTATTAGTGGGAAGAGCTGTGACGGCATCATTTATGCCTGGTCGTCCTGATGTTTGGAAGGCTATCGATTCAGCAGGAAAAAAGGAAGGCAAGCGGGGACAAAATACATGGGCAGTTGATCTGTTGGTAAAAGGAGATGTATATGTCGCTGATCAGTTTGGTGCACATCGCAACGGGCCAACTATCGGCGATAATGTTGGTAATGCAATTTTTGCCAGGTCAGGTAATGGTATTGTATATGACGGGGCATTGAGAGATGTGGAAGGCTTGAAAGAAATTGATGGCTTCACTGCTTTTTATAGCAGCTATGATCCTTCGTATCATAATCCAACAGGAGATCTGACTACGATGATCGTTGGCATCAATCAACCAACAAGAATTCGTACAGTAACGGTTATGCCTGGCGATGTTGTCTTGGGAAAATTGGGGGTTGTGGTTTTTATTCCTCCGCATTTAGCAGAAAGAGTCGCTACAACTTCAGAGATCGTTCGTCTTCGTGATATGTTTGGTCATCAACGATTGAAAGAAGGGAAATATACAGCAGGTCAAATTGATTCAAGATGGAGTGATGAGATCGAAAAAGATTTTTCTAAATGGTTGAACGATCATATTAATGAGCTCCCGGTTCCTAAAGAACAGATTCAAAAATATTTGAAGGACCGTACATGGTAATAAAATCAATAATTAACAATTAAAAACTAATTAATGATAAATTCAACATCACGCAGAAAGTTCTTAAGCAAAGCTGCAATAGCTGCTGCAATTACCCCTTTCGCATCACTGTCAACTTTTGGCCAGGGATATGAAGAAGCAATTGATAAAACACCAAAACGATCTGCTCCTGCCGATCTAAAGATCACTGACGTAAAGTGTGGTTACATACGTGGAAGCGTTATGGTAAAAATTTATACCAACCAGGATATCTGGGGATGTGGTGAAGGTGTGGATGCAATACCCGGCACTTATCACCTTGTAAAAAATTTTGGTAACAGGATCAAAGGAAAAAATCCTTTGAACGTTCATCGTCTTTTTGAAGATATCCGCCGATCAGGTTTTTTCCAGGGAGCACAATCGGGAATGTATGTTGCAGTTCTTTCAGCTATAGAAACTGCCCTATGGGATATTGCGGGCAAAGCATTGAACTTACCTGTTTACCAATTACTCGGTGGAAAATTTCGTGATAAAATAAGAGTGTATTGTGACACGGCTTTGTATCAGCGAAATTTACCGCAACCAAAAGATTTTGCTGAAGCTGCATTAAGATCAAAGAACATGGGATTTAATGCGATGAAGTTTGATCTCGACCAGGCCAATGATCCAAATAAATATGATGCATATAATTGGACAGCAAGTCCTGCAGAATTGCAAAGAATGTATGATCAAATTGCTGCAGCCCGTGAAGCAGTTGGCCCGAAAATAGATATACTCGTTGATATGCATGGAAGATATGATGCGGTAACAGGACAAGCAGTAGCTAAACGATTAGAACCTTTAAATCTACTCTGGCTTGAAGAGCCAATACCGGCTGAAAATGTTGAAGCCTATAAATTAATTACTGAATCAACAAGTACGCCGATCGCAGCAGGAGAAAATCATTACCTGGCCCATGGCTTCAGAAGAATGCTCGAGATTGGTGCCGTTGATATTGTAATGCCCGATCTGCAAAAAGCAGGTGGCTTGGGTGAAGGACAACGAATTGCTAATCTTGCTAATTTATATTACACACCATTTGCTCCTCATATTGTTGCATCTTTTCTCGGCGCTATGGCTGCCGCTCATGTATGTGCATCTGTTCCAAACTTTTTAATTTTAGAATGGCAATCGTATTTTCACACAGACCCGATGTTCAAGGATATTATAAAATATGATGGCGAATGGGTAAAGGATAGTTTTATTACTCTTTCTGAAAAACCAGGCATTGGTGTTGAAATAAATGAAGAAGGAATGAAAAAATATGCAATAGCAGGGATTCCCTTTTTTGAATAAACAGATCACAAATAAATAAAATAAATCATGAACACTCGTAGAAATTTTTTACAGAAGCTTACTGGTTCATTAATTGCATTACCTCTTTTATCAAAACAAGATCATTTGGAAAGCTTGAACGAAATAAAGAATAAAAAATATGAGGGGCCTATTTTACGTGTTGCTATTATGGGTCTTGGCAGCTATGGAACCCGTGTGGCAGATGCAATGAAGGATTGCACAAAAGCAAAATTGGTTAGTGTAATAAGTGGCACACCATCTAAAATAACAGCATGGCAGTCTAAATATAATATCCCTGAAAAGAATTGCTACAACTATGAAAATTATGATAGCATAAAGAACAATCCGGATATTGATGCGGTATATATCATTACTCCCAATGCATTGCATAAAGAGGAGGCTATAAGAGTGGCTAAAGCAGGCAAACATGTTATTTGTGAAAAACCAATGTCGATCAACGCCAAAGACGGTGAACAGATGATCGCAGCTTGCAAAAAAGCCAATGTGAAATTACTGGTGGGTTATCGCATGCACTTTGAGCCAAAGACGCTTGAAATAATCCGTATGAGAAAAGACGGCGAATTCGGGAAAGTTTTATTCTTCCAGGGATTATCTGGTTTTCGCATTGGCGATCCTACACAATGGCGATTAAAAAAAGAATTAGCTGGCGGAGGCGCCATGATGGATATTGGAATTTATTCTATCAACGGCGCCAGGTATATGATCGGTGAAGAGCCGGTTTGGGTAACTGCACAGGAAACAAAAACAGATAAAGAAAAATTTAAAGAAGGAGTTGATGAAACAATTCAATTTCAATTAGGTTTTCCCAGTGGAGCAGTGGCATCTTGTTTATCAACTTATAGCATGAGTAACCTTGATAGTTTTTTCTTAACTGCTGAAAAAGGATTTGCAGAATTAAAACCCTCCACTGGCTATGGCCCTATAAAAGGTAGAACAAATAAAGGCGAGTTGGATCATCCCCATGTAACGCATCAAACAGTACAGATGGATAAAATGGCGGAAATTATTTTAGAAGGTAAACAACCCATCGTACCTGTTGATGGCGAAGAAGGATTGAAAGATCTGAAGATCATGGATGCAATTTATGCAGCAATTAAAAGTGGCAAAAAAGTTAACTTGCCACTGTAAGATTTGAAATAGTTAAATGATACGTAGTCTTTTTCTTCTGGCAATTATCTTTTCATTTTCATTCAGCCATAAAATTGTTGCTGAAAGTAAAAGCTATTTCTCAAAAAGAACTGAAGCAATGTCAAACAACATAAACAAAGAAAATGTTTGGGTATTTATAATGGCAGGTCAATCGAACATGGCAGGTCGTGGCATTGTTGAACCAGAAGACACAGTTTCCAACAAAAGAATTTTTTCAATTAATAAAGATGGACAGATCATCTTAGCCAAAGAACCACTGCACTTTTATGAACCCGAAAGAACAGGTCTTGATTGTGGACTTTCTTTTGCAAAAACACTTATTACAAAAATTCCCGAGGGCATTTCTATATTAATTATTCCAACTGCTGTTGGCGGCAGTTCGATAAGGCAGTGGTTGGGTGATTCCGTTTTTCGGAATGTAAAATTGTTTTCAAATTTTCTGTCAAAGGTTCAGATCGCCAAACAAAATGGGATCGTTAAAGGAATTCTCTGGCACCAGGGAGAGAGTGATGCCAATGAAAAAAATATTCCTCTTCATAAAGAAAGACTTCATTTATTATTTTCAAAGTTCAGGACTGAGATCGGAAATAATGAATTACCTGTTTTGCTTGGAGAACTTGGTTCTTTTTCAAATAATCCAGCAGAATTTAATTTGATAAATAAAGTAATACATGATTATGCTACAGAAGATAAGAACAGCCGTGTTGTTTCAACAAAAGATTTAAAAGATAAAGGTGATCATTTGCATTTTGATTCAGAAGGGCAAAGGACGATGGGAAAACGATTTGCTAATGCGTATTTGAGCATGTATTGAAAATACTTCTCATTATTTTTAAAATTATTTAAATATCATTTTATGGCAGCAGGAAAGAAGATACTGATCATCACCGGTGATGCTGGTGAAAGTTTTGAGATCCTTTATGCATCACACCGATTAAGAGAAGAAGGCTATATCCCCGTGATTGCTGCCCCAACGGTGAAAAGAATGAACCTGGTAATGCATGATTTCGAACTGGGATGGGATACTTATGTAGAAAGAATGGGCTACATCATTGAATCAGACATTTCATTTGATGAAGTGGATCCTTCTGAGTATGCAGCTGTTTTGATGCCAGGAGGCAGAGCGCCGGAATATTTGCGCAATGACGCAAGAGTAATTAAGATCGTAAAAGAATTTTCAGAAAGTGATAAATATATTTTTGCTATTTGTCATGGCTCACAAATTTTGGTAACTGCAGGATTAGTGAACAATAAAAAGATAGCTTGCTATGAACATGTAAAATCTGAAGTGGAAGCATGTGGTGGCATATGTATTACCCCGGATGAAGCAGTAAAAGATGGAAAAATTGTTACGGGAAAAACCTGGCAGTCGCATCCGGAATTTTATAAAATAGTTTTTAGCTGTCTAAAAGAATCCAGGGAACCAGTTTTAAATAACTGAATGTAAAATTGCTAGTAGACCACTCAACATTGCCATGCTTTGTCAATTATATTTCATCTTGTTAAGTAATATGATAAATCTCTTCTCTTTTCGTATTGGGTCTAATGCAGGATCATACTTTAACCAAACTAACCAATTACCACGTTCGTCATAAGTGGCTTCAAGAAGGTCAATTGCTTTTTTATGCTTTCTTATTCCGATATTGAACACTGCATCCCGGTATTTAACAACCTGGTTTAATTCATAACTTCTTTTGATCAATTTTTCTGCTTCAGCTAATTCGCCATTCCTCGTTAATGCATAAGCCAATAAAGCTTTTGCACCTCCATCTGCATTCTCAAAATCTGTATAAACTGTTTTTAATATTTCTACTGCTTTCGCAGGACTATTGTCAGCGATAAAACTATAGCCAATATAAAATTTACTGATATAGGTCTGAGGATTAATTTTATTAAAATAATAAATGGCTTTTTTAAAATCTCTCATCCAGTAATAATACACTCCTATGTTTAAAAGTGTCCGACTGTCATTCGGGGCTAAGTTGTAAGCTGTATCAATCCATTTTTGAGCAGCGGTTATATCACCCTTCAAAGCAAGTACCTGGCCATATCTTGCATAGTTGCCTATGTTTTTTGGATTGTACTTAATAGCCCTGCTTAAATTCTTTAAGGCTTCGTTCCAGTTATATTCGTAACTATAATTTATTCCTGCTAAATCTGTATAAGCTTCGTCGGAAGTACTGTCAATTTGTATTGCTTTTAAAATCGCTTTTTTTGATTTGGGTAAAACAACTGCTGCACCCGGAAAGTAAAGAGGTCTATTTGGATAAGAAAAGTCAAATTTCCAATATGTCCTTGAAAGTTCGAGAAATGCTTTTGCAAACAAGGTATCTTTTTGAACAGCTTTTTCTAATAACTGTACAGCTATTTTTAAACTATCTACAGAACCACCTGTTCGGGGGTCGCCAATTTCAATATAATGCAGTGCTTTTAAATAATAAGCATTAGCATCTTTGTCAATAGAATAAACCTGAGAACCATTTTGTGCATTACTAAAATTCGTTTGGTAAAGAATGAGCAATGATAAAAGGAATATTTTGAGCCTGCAATTCATGTTTGCCTGTGTTGATTGATCAATAAATGAACGGTCACTATGGTTTGCCCTCAACACGTTGCTTTATCCATCACTTTCATAGTAACCAATGCTTCTTCAAGACTGCACGGGTTAGCTCCTTCTCCACGAAAAAACTTTACCACATTATTTATATGTGGTTGTTGAATGTTTATCGGGTATTCCAATTCGAATATTTCAATGCCAGTTCCCGTAACTAATTCTATTGTACTTACACGAAAAAAACTAAACTGGATACTTCCCTTATCGCCAATGATCTCACATGAATCATGGGTAGCAGTTTCGGCTACATTAAAATCCCATACACCATTAAAGTAAATATCATTTGAAAATGCGATCTGTGCCATTGTCAAATCGGGGGCATTATAGAGTTTTCCCTGGTTAGCAGTCTGAACAAATACCTGTTTCGGCGTTCCAAATATCCAGTACATAATATCCAGCTGGTGTGGGGAAAGATCATGAAATAGACCTCCTCCTGAGATTTCGGGATTGATCCGCCAGTTATCATCTGTCTGAGTTATGATCTTACTTACCGTAGGCTGCAATGTTTTCAACAAGATCAACTTCACTTTTCCTATTGCTTCATCATTTACTAATTGTTTTATTTTATTGAACAACGGCAACCCTCTTCGGTAATGTGCTACGCTTACTTTGCCCTCATGGCTTTTTTCCATCCCTATCATCCTTTCTACAGAAGCAGAGTTTATTGTAACTGGCTTTTCAACATACACTGGCTTTCCAACCTTCAAAGCCATTTCCAAATATGATTCATGTGAAGAAGGTGGCGTGGCAATATAAATTGCATTTACCTCCGGATCATTTATCAATTCGGTCGCATCGCCATAATATTTTGGTACGCCATGACGCTGTGCAAAATCTTTTGCTTTGTCGAGGTTGCGTCGCATTACCGCAACCAATTTAGAATTGGTAACTTTATTAAATGCTGGACCGCTTTTAACTTCACATACATCCCCACAACCTATGATACCCCAATTAACCGTTCCGCTAATATTCTTCATGAAAGTTTAAAAACTTAAATATACCGGTTAATAATATTCTCCATGTATTCCTGCTTACCACTCTTTGTTAATGGCTCGCCATTAGCAATTGCATAAGTTCGCAGATCCTCCAGCGACAATTTCCCTTCTTCAAATTCTTTTCCCTGTGCCTTATCGAATGATGCATACCGATTTTTCCTGGCTTTTTTATAATCCGATCTACTTAAAACATTATCTGCAATGATCAATGCTCTTGCAAAGGTGTCCATACCTCCTATATGTGCATGGAAAAGATCTTCAGGATCTGTTGAGTTTCTGCGGATCTTCGCATCGAAGTTTATGCCGCCTCCTCCAAAACCTCCTGCTTCAAGGATCACGATCATGGCTTCAGCAAGTTCATTTATATTATTCGGAAACTGGTCAGTGTCCCATCCATTTTGATAATCGCCTCGATTAGCATCAATGCTGCCAAGTAATCCAGCATCAGCTGCTACTTGCAATTCATGAGTGAATGTATGTCCAGCCAGTGTCGCATGATTCACTTCAACATTTATTTTAAAATCTTTTAAAAGATCATACTGCCTTAAAAAGCCAATTACAGTTTCACAATCATAATCATATTGATGTTTACTTGGTTCGCAAGGTTTAGGTTCAATAAAAAATGTTCCCTTGAAACCCTTGCTTCTTGCATACTCTTTTGCTTTATGAAGAAAAATTGCAAAATGCTCTTTCTCTCTTTTCATATCTGTATTCAGCAAACTCATATACCCTTCTCTTCCACCCCAGAACACATAATTCTCTCCACCCAATTTAATTGTTGCATCTAATGCAGCTTTCACCTGGGCAGCAGCATGCGTCAATACATGAAAATCAGGATTCGTTGCAGCCCCATTCATATATCTACGATTGGAAAATAAATTTGCAGTGCCCCACAAAAGTTTTACGTCGCTTGCTGTTTGCTTTTCACTTAAATAATCCGTGATCGCATTTAGTCTCTTGTCATTTTCTTTTACATCATTGGTATAATCAACCACATCCAGATCGTGAAAACAATAATAAGGCAGGCCAAGTTTTGTAATGAATTCAAAAGCGGCATCAGCTTTATCTTTTGCTCTTTCGACTGCATCTGCTTTTTCGTTCCATTGAAATAAATGTGTGGGTTCACCAAATGGATCAGCGCCACTGCCGCAGAAGCTATGCCAGTATGCACATGCAAACCGAAGATGATCCTTCATTGATTTACCTGCCACCATTTTATTTTCATCATACCAGCGATAAGCAAGAGGATTATCTGACTGAAGCCCTTCATAATTTATTTTTCCAACACCGGGAAAAAATTCCTTTTTACCTGTAAGAATTTTCATATGCAAACTTGAGTTTAAGAATTAGACATGAATTTACCTGTTTTAATAAATAACAGGTGTAAGTATGTGAAATAAAAGTATGCATTCGTGGCTAAATAATTTTTATCTTTCTCCTTAATAAAATTTTGATCATGGCACCAAACTCTAAAACTTCTTCATTTTTAATATTCCCCTGGGGACTTTTATCGATTGTATTAGTTCTGGTACTTAATATTTCATTGAATGATGCATGGTTCAATAAAAACTGGAGTTGGATCGCATTGGTATTGATCATTCCTGCAGCTATTCTCGAAAATTTCAAGGTTGGTTATTCCACCATGCGGATAATGTTTTTGAAAGTTTTCTTTTCACTACTTTCTTTTTTGGTCGCAGGCATGGCGATTGGCTCCGCTCTTACGGGCTATCACATTGAAAAATTCCAGGAGATCACCGGGGTAAAAACGGTTAGGCTACCGTGGTATGTAATTCTTGCATTAGCTATCTTATTGTTAATACAAATTGTTCAATTATTCAGCATGCTGAAGGCAGTCAAGAGAGAGTTTATGCAGCTGGATCCAGACCAGTAGAACCCCAAACCTAAAGGGTTTTAGAAATTAGAATTGTTTGATAGCGGCTTTTAAAAAAGGAAATGTAGGTAATGTGGAAATGATCTTTAATTCTTCTATCAAAGTGCTTTCATTGTCAAGAAACTTTAGTACTTGTACCGCATCATTTCTTGCAAACATTCTACTGAAGATGTCTTTGCCTGGTAGCTTACTTTGATATAAGATATCCAAGAGAGTATTGTCGTAAAATCTGAATCGCTTTGGTGTTGATGGGATTTGCCTTAATGAACCTCCTTTTATAAGCGAGTCAACAATAATTTGTGATTGCTTTTGTATAAACTGAAATGTATAGCCACTTGAAGCCTTTGTTTGACCACCTGCAGTTCCAATATTAAATACTCCATTATTTTGAAATTCAAACTTTCTATTTGTCATCGGGATAACACCAAACTCTGTGTCTAAAACAATATATTCTTCCAATTTTAAAATTTCTGACAGATATTTTTTTAATTCAACATCATACTGCTGGTATTCCAAAAGAGTTTTGGTAAACAAAGTATATTCGACAAGTGCTTTTGTTTCGCTAAAAGGAAGTACATAAGCGAATGTTGTACCGTGACCTTGGTGTACCCTAAAATCCATTATCGAAGCAATACCGGGATCAAAAAGCGGTTTAGCAGATTCTACTACCCATCCTTTAAAATGTTGCAATAATTTTATTTCTCCGGCTTGTTTATTTTCCAGGTTAGTAATGGAATTAAAAACAGTTGTGCTGTCAAGATAAAGGGTTTGATCATCAACATTGATAGTGACTCCTTCTTTATAAAAATTTCCTGCACTAAGACTTCCATTCAAAATTTCAATACCCGGGTGCTTTTTGATCTCATCAAAGCAGTAGTTGTAAAAATCTATTCCCCTTATCATTTTATACTGATATGGGTTAATATTTGTTGTTGTAGAAAAGTCGTCACTTAAAAATGAGATCGTATCCCACTTTTTATAAACTATGTCCTCAAAAAAACCGGGGTGGGTTTCCCAGAAGCACCATGTACGATCATTTTTGTTTTTTTGTTCTTTATCTATCAGTAAAATTTTTTTGTCGGCAAACTTTCCACTCCTGATCATCCTCATCAATAAACTTAAAGAAGCACAACCTGCGCCACAGAAAATAAAATCATATGACCTAGATTCAGACATTTGAAATGATACAAACTCCCCTTAGGGGATGGGGATTTTTTCCGGCGCATATTCCACTTTTTTGTTTCCAGCCATCAATTTTTTATCGCGTCTTATTTTTTCCCAATATTTTTTGTGCACGAGCAACATACCAAAACTTTCACCTTCATAACGATCAAGATGTTTGTGATGCATTTTATGCGCCCATCGAATAGCACGAACATAAGAGTTATTGCTGCGGGTAAACCATTTGAATCGCTGGTGAATGATGACATCATGCACTAAAAAATATCCAGCACCATAAGCCATGATGCCAAAACCTATCGCCTGCATCCACCATACATTATTAAATGTGCCGAAATAGATCAACAGTATACTTGGTACGGCGAAGATGACAAAAAAGGTATCGTTCTTTTCAAAAAAGCCGGGCTCAACCTGGTGATGGTCTTTATGCAAATACCAGAGAAATCCATGCATAATGTAGCGATGGGTGAGCCAGGTAATACCTTCCATGCTAATAAATGCTGCAATTAAAACAAGTATATAATAAAGCCATGCCATAATTACTTTACTTCAATAATTGAATCTGCATATCGACTTTTCCACCATTCTTCAATTTTGGGAAAAGCAAGATGAAACCATGCTGTATACTTTTGAGGGTGAGTTTGCATTGTGTTCTTTATCTCTGAGATCTCTTTATAACAAAAATCATTTACCTCGTCAGGATTAATGTTTAATCGACCTTCATACTCACCAGCAAAAACATGATCGAATTCATGTTCGGTCAATCCGTTGTCAAACGATGCCTTATAAACAAAATCAAATATCTTTTCCACCGGCGTTTCAAATCCAAGCTCTTCTTTTAATCTTCTTTGTGCTGCATCCTTTGTTTTTTCTCCTGGCATAGGATGGCTGCAACATGCATTTGTCCATAAACCTCCACTATGATACTTATTAAGTGCTCTTTGTTGTAACAGCATTTCGCCTTTCGTGTTAAAAATAAAAATGCTAAATGCCCTGTGCAATAAGCCTTGCTTATGTGCTTCCATTTTATCCATGATGCCAACCATGTCATCATGTTCACTCACTAATATTACTTTATCATTTTCCATTATCCTATCAATCCCAATTGATTTTTGACTCCTGCCCTTATAACGATCATTGCCTTTTCATAACCCGGTATTCGAATTCTTGTTTCCAACACTCTGGCAGGCTCCAAACTTTTTATTTTTTTAAACAATGACAAATAATACTTATAAGCAACATATACGCCAAACCTTGATTTTAATGGCAATTTTAAGATGCCGTTATAAGCTGTTTTAAAATCCTTATGAATATCCACTTCAATTTGTTTTTTATCTCCTTCCGTAAAATTATTGAAATCACAGCCTGGAAAATATATGCGGGATAAACTGTTGTAATCGGCTTTCATATCCCGTAAAAAATTTACTTTTTGAAAAGCAGCGCCTAATGATTGTGCTGAAAATTTCAGTTTTTCAAAAAGCTCTTTTTTTCCTTCACAAAAAACATAAAGGCACATAAGCCCCACTACTTCTGCTGACCCGTAAACATAGTCATTAAATTTTCTTGTGTTGTAATTTCTTTGAACCAGGTCCATTTCCATGCTCCTAAAGAATGCATCGATCAGATCATGATCAATGTTGTACTCATTAACTGTTTGCTGGAAGCTATTTAATATCGGGTTTAAACTAATTCTCCTACCAATGGCAGTATACGTTTCCTTTTCAAATTCTTTCAAAAGCGAAGTCTTATCATAATCATGAAAAGTATCAACGATCTCATCAGCAAACCGAACGAAACCATAAATATTATAAATAGGTTGTCGCATATCCTGGTGTAATAAACGAATAGCAGAAGAAAAGGAAGTGCTATATTCCTTCGTCGTTATCTCACTGCTCTTATTACTCACTGCATGAAATTTTGCAATCATTCCCGATTTATTTATTCGTTAGTTAATATTTCATAATGCTGTTTTTTGGAGTATCGATCGTATTCCTTTAAAACTTCTTTCGCGACCACTTCGCCACTGATCAAACAAGGTGGTACACCAGGCCCAGGCACGGTTAATTGTCCTGTATAAAATAAATTTTTAACTTTTTTGCTTTTGCAGGATGGTTTGAATATGGCGGTTTGCATTAATGTGTTTGCCAAACCATACGCATTACCCCGAAACGAATTATACTCACTTGCAAAATCAGAAATAGAAAATGTTTTCTTATAGATAACCGCATCACGAATAGATTGTCCAGTATGTTTTTCCATTCGTTTTATAATCTGCTGAAAATATTTTTCTCTTGTAGCTTCATCATCATTCTGCAAACCTGATGAAATGGGTATCAGTAAGACCATACTATCACAACCAGTCGGAGACACCGTATTATCAGTAATAGAATTTACACTTACATAAAAAAGCGGATTGGAAGGCCATTGAGGATCATCGTATAGCTCTTTTGCATGTCGCTCAAATGGAACATCGAAAAACAATGAATGGTGAATTACATTCTTCAATTTTTTATTTAATCCAACAAAATATAATAGACAGCTTGGAGCCATCACTCTTTTCTCCCAATAAGTTTGACTATAACTACGGTATTTCTCAGCCAAAAGTTTTTCCTCCGTAAAATGATAATCAGCTCCGCTGATGATCACATCAGCTTCATGAACCTTTTTATTTGTAATTAAATTTTTCGCTGTGCCATTTTGTATAAATATTTGTTCCACTTCCTCATTAAAACAAAATTCTATTCCCAATTCAACTCCTAATTCATACATAGCTTCCACAATGGAATACATCCCACCATTTGGATACCATGTACCCCCCTTTATATCCGCATAGTTCATTAGACTATAAAGTGCGGGAGTGTTTTCAGGTAAAGCACCAAGAAACAAAACAGGAAATTCCATCAATTGACGCAGCTTTGGGTTTTTAAAATATTTATGAACGTGTTTTTTTATTGAAGTAAAAACATCCAATCTAAATACTCCTTTGAAAATATCATCATCGATAAATTCAGCGTATGATCGCCCCGGTTTATATACCAGTTTATTTATACCTGTTTCGTACTTGTATGCAGCCTCTTCTAAATATTTTTCAAGTTGTTTACTGGCGCCTTGTTCAAATTCATCAACCATTTTTTTGAATTCATCATAATCCGCTGGTACATCAGTGAAATTATTTTCCCAATAAATTCTATAAGATGGATCTAGTCGTTTCAATGAATAATAATCCGAAACATTCTTACCCAGCTTTTTAAAATAATTTTCAAACACATCCGGCATCCAATACCAACTTGGTCCCATATCAAAAGTGAAACCGTGCTCTTTTAATTGCCTTGCTCTTCCTCCTGGGCTGCTATTTTTTTCTATAACTTTTACCTTCCATCCGGCCTTTGCCATGAACGAAGCGGCTGACAAACCTGCAAATCCACTACCCACAATGATCACTGAAGATGACATAAAACAAATTTTAATTCCCTGTTAAGTTGTTCTTTCAAAAGTTTTCGGGCAAAATGGATCCTGCTCTTTATTGTTCCTAATGGCTCGTTCAATGATTCAGAAATTTCGTGGTACATGTACCCTTCACAGTGCAACAAAAAAGAGATTTTAAAAATTTGCGGTAGTTGATGTATTGCTTTGTGGATCTCTTTCAATTCAAAAGAACCTTCTCCTCCATTTCTTACAATTGTTTTACCGGAATTGATTAATGTTTCATTTGCCCCATTGTCGAAAATTGTTCTTTGCTTCGCCTTTCTTCTATAATCATTGATAAAAATATTTCTCATAATTGTAAACAACCATGCTTTAATATTTGTTCCCTTACTGTATCTATCCTGGTTCGCCAGGGCCTTATACAATGTCTCCTGGAAAAGATCTTTTGCTATTTCCTGGTCACGTGTAAGACTTACTGCAAATGGCCTTAAACGGTCGGAATTACCTAACAACAATTCATTAAACTCCGCTGCTGACATACAATTTTGTTTAATCTTTACTAGTGTAAAATTAAACAGTCCTTAATTGTTGTCGTTTTCTTGTTTAACGATCAAAAGAAAAAAAACAAATCCGCTCAACAGAAAAACATGAAAAGAGAAAAGTGAAGATTGGCTACAGTAAAGAAATAAATTCTACCAGTTCAACAAGAGAATGTTTGAATTCAACATTTTTAGGAAGGGATCTTTTATAGCCGTGAGTAGGAAACCCAGATATGATAATTATTGGCCTTGAAATCTTTTCAGAAGTTTGCTTAAGAAATTTTTCAAAATTAAATCCGGGGGAATTAGAGGTAAGATGTATGTAAACAAAATCTGGCTTTTTAGTGTCATTAACAAATTGCGCATCTTTCAATGGAACATTGGCGCCTATATAAAAAACTTCGGCACCGCGTTTCTTTAATAGATAATAAACTAGTAATAATCCAAGTTCATGATGTTCTCTTTCAGGCAAAAAAAGTAGGAAAGATCTTTTGATCTTTAGAACTGGTCTTGCCTGGTCAATCCCAACAATCAATTTTTGACGAATAATATTTGTTGTAAGATGTTCCTGCGCAGGATTGATATGACCAGTTTGCCAAAGAATGCCTATTCGTTCAAAGAAAGGAAAGATGATGCGGATGATCACTTTTTCAATTCCATTAGTCGCAATTTGTTTGTCTAAAATTTTTTCAAATCCTGCCGTGTCAAGATCCACCATCAGTTGTATCAATTCATTCACGATCCGCTCTTGCTGTGCACCGGCCAAATTCAATTCTGCCACTCTTGTCTGCACATCATTGACTGACATTTTATTTATATGCGAGATCTTGTATCCATATTTATTAAGGATTGAAATGTTCAGAATAGTTTTCAGATCATCGTTGCTATAATAACGGATATTCGTATCTGTTCGGGAAGGTTTAAGAAAAGAGTATCGTTGTTCCCAAATACGGATCGTATGGGCTTTGATTCCAGAAAGATTTTCAAGATCCTTTATCGTGAATTTGGTCATGCTTAATAATTACAAATGACCTGCAAAAAAGTTCAAACAAATTTACAATTCCGGGTTCAGTAGTTTACCTGCATCAAGCAATTCTTTTAATCCATGAGCGATTGATGAACTTTGTAAATGAGAAAAATGGTGGGTATTATGCAAATCGGTCCCGGCAATATCATAGTATTCATGTTTTATAAAATACCGTGCAAGTTCATTAACCGTTTTCCCATAAACTCCCGCAAGTGACATAATGTTGAGTTGAAAAAGATAACCGGCTGATTTCAATTCTTCAAAAAATTCTTTATTTTTTTCCTGATAAATATACCGTTCAGGATGAGCTATTACAGGTTGGTAGCTTTGCATCTGCATTTCAAAAAGTAATTCTTTAAAATTGTATTGCTCACTGGCCATTGAAAATTCTACCAATACCAGGTTGTCTCCAAATGTTAATAACGGTTCTTTATCGGCAAGCAATTTCTTTAAATTATCATCCAGGAAATATTCAGCAGCAACGCCGAGTTCCACATCTATTCCTTCTGCTATAAGATGCTGTTTCAAGATCTCGTATCTCTTCAGTATATCATCTCTTTTATTTGGATACATATCCTGCATGACATGCGGTGTCGTGATCAGCTTTTTAAATCCAAGATGGATCAATCCATTTATCATTTCTACTGAAGTAGCCAGATCGGGTGAACCATCATCAATACCAGGTAATATATGCGAATGCATATCAGTCTTAAGAAGGCCATAGTCAAATCCATCAGAGTCTTTTTTTCCCCACAACTTCATAAAAAATTATTTATCTCTTACGATGATTTTTTTTGTCAAGCAGATCATGATATAAGCTACTCATATCATTTACCAACCTGTGATAGCTAAACTTACTTACTACATGATCTTTTCCAGCGTTGCTGAATTTTTTTCGAAGCACCGGATCATTAACAAGCATAAGCAGGTTATTCGAAAAAGTTTTTTCATCAGTGATCTCAGAAAGTAAGGCTGTTTTATTCTCCAAAACAACATCAGCGATCCCTCCTACTCTTGTAGATACAATTGGTTTACCGGCGGCCTGTGCTTCAATTAAGCTAACTGGTGTTCCTTCGTTAAGTGATGTCAACGCAATAATATCAAGCCCGGCGCAAATAGTATCAATATCTGTTCTCCATGATGTAAAGATCAATGGGTGTGGATGCGTTGCATCTGTTTGTCTTGTATAATTTATTCCAAGATCGTTTGCCATTTTTTCAATTGCCGCCCTGCTTTCGCCATCGCCGATTATAAAAGCTTTGATCTTTACTGTTGTATTATCAAGTAGATATTTCAACCCTTTTATGAAAAGTGAATGATTCTTTATCGGCACTAATCTTCCGATTATCCCGATAGCAACAGTATCATCATCCAGTCCAAACTCTTTTCTGAATTTATTTCTCTTTTCTTCCTGGTTGATTATAAAATTATCAAGATCAAGCCCAAGTGGGATCACCCGGAATTTATCTGCTACCGCAATTTTAAAGTCGCCGGATAATTCTTTCTTTTGTACATCACTGATCGCTACTATCGCATCACTTAAGCCGGCGAGATATCTTTCTGTCCTTATAAAGAAATTTGTTTTTACAGAATTAAAATAGGAATGAAAAATATGGCCATGAAAAGTGTGAACGATAACCGGCACATTAGAATGTTTTGCAGCCAATCTTCCCAAAGCCCCCGATTTTGCAGCGTGTGTATGAACAATATCGGGTTTAAATTCTTTAATTAGCTTCTTTAATTTATTGTAAGCAGCCCAATCATTGTAAGGGGAAATTGGTCTTTTCATTTCCGGAATGCAGGTAGGATCTATATTATTTGCTGTAGCTAAAAAGTCGGCATCTTGTTCATGATCTTCCTTGCCGCCGATAACTAATAATGTATCAAAGTCAGGCTGCATGTATCTTGAAAGATATACTGCGTTTTTCGAAGGACCACCAATGATAAGGCGATTAAGTATTCTTAATATTCTTGGCATTTACTCCACAAATTAGTTTAGAATAGTTGGATAAAAGATGATACTAATAAAAAAATAAATGTTCTTTTAAGATTTCCGAGCCATTGAAAGATTGTGGGGTGAAACCATAGAGCAGATTCATTTGCAACCGAAGGTTTTGTGGAAGGTATTTGACCATCAACAAAAGATTGTACTACTTGCTTTAGTACGGGTAATACAGTGGCATATTGAACATAGGGATATGTATAAAAATTATTTTCCTTTCCTGGCTCTGCAAAAACCTGTTCAATTATCCCGCCTGTATCAACTCCCGGATCAACATAATGAATGGTTGTACCAAAAAAATTCTTTTGTCCTTTAGCCACGGACCAGTATCCACCATGCACACCCCGATAAGCCGGAGTAATACCTGTATGAATATTTACAAAAGGGGCGGAAACTGATTCCAGAGTTTTTTTAGAAAGTATTCGGGTTCCGTTTACAATTAAAAGATCAGGTTTTATCTCTTGCAAAAACTCTCTTCCTTTAGTTGAACTAAGTTTATCAATTCTCTTAATTTTTTCCGCGGGTATGGTTGTAAGATCAAGATTATATTGTGTCAAAATCTTTTTTCTTTTTCCCTGGGAAGTTAATTTCAAAAAAGGAAAAGCTGACAACATAAATATAACCTGGCCAACAGCATTCCAAAAGCCAATGAACTTAACTCTTCGTCTAAACTGTTCTGATTTTGATATGGTCTTTTCAAAAACAACAGTATCGATAGGAAAGTGTTGCCTGAGATAATTGTAAAGGATTGTCGTCGAATCACAGTCTCTGGTCAATAAAACAATTTTCTTCTCCATGGTTCATTTGATATTGGAATAAATCTCAAGCATATTTTGAGACTCCATTTTTTCTTCGCGATTTAATTGATGATAATATTCTAAAACCTGTTCAAGAAATTTAATATTCTCCTCCATGTATTTACCGAAATTATGCGGATGCCACCACAGCTGATAAATCAAACCGTGCTTTGCAGCAAATTTTATTCCTTGTTTTATCCGCCTTAGTTTCAAACCATCAAACATTTTAAATTTCGGATTATATGGCCTGAGAAATCGGCTAGCCGGCACATTAATAATTTCACTTGCTGCAGGAATAGCATGACAATGATGCCCGGTCATATTAATATAAGTATCCGCAAAACGTGTTCCTTTTCTGAAAATGTTTTCGTTTTCCCTGGATATTGGTTTGTATACACCTGAAAGTTCATTACCGCGGTAAATTTTTATTCCTTCTTCCAAACAAGCCTTAATGTGCTCATCAGAATATTGATTACGTGGAAAAACTATACTTTTTATTTCTATCCCTTTTTCTTTTGCAATTGTCATTGCACCACGCAGGTCACTTTTAAATTGACCGATCGTAGTATCCTTTTCAAGTGTATAGAAATGAGAAAATGTATGCGTTCCAATTTCCTGGCCGGGTGTTCTTTTTATTTGTTCAATAAGTGCCGGGGCAAAATGATAAATTTCTTCTAATTCATTTTGTTCGAGATAAGCGTATGGATCATACTCTTTCTTTTTATAAGTAGGCCGTTGAGCAGGCAAGTAGGATGCCATTTCTTTTTTTCCATTAAAAAAAAGAAACCCTACTGTTGCCCAGGTGCAATGCACATTGTATTTAGAGAACAAATCAAGCAACCTGGGAACAACATGGTGAACGTTGCGAATATTCTCTCCATAGCTTTCCAGTGTGCGGTGATCCCGTACACCCCAGAAAAGTTCGAAGTCCAGTGATATGGTAAAGATCCCTTTACTCACAAATTAGTTTTACATAAAATATTTCTTGTACCAATGTTGAAAAACGATCAATACCCAAAGCTGCTCAACAATATTTCCCGGAGCAGCAGAGTAAAGTTGTTTTTTCATACAATTGATAAACTCAATATCAAAGATGCCTTGTTCCTTTACAAATTTTTCGTTTAACAGGTCATCAAATATATAGGTATGTAGTTCTTCACGGAACCATTTCAGCATCGGTATCTCAAATCCTCTTTTTCCACGATTATAAATTTCCGGAGGTAAAATATTCCGGAAAGCATCTTTTACAATTTTCTTTCTGCCTGCCTTATTTATTTTGTATTCTGCTGGTAATGTAAAAGCAAATTCAACGACATGGTGATCAAGGAATGGTGAACGAACCTCCACACTGTTAGCCATACTCATGAGGTCAACTTTCACCAACATATCACTTATGAGCACAAGATCAAGATCGGTTTTTAATACAGAATTAAAATCATCATTAATATTAGAAAGATATTTTTCTTTTACTGAATCGATAACTGCATTATTGATCTTGTTGGCAGTTTGTTTTGCAATTAATTTGTCTACATCGGCTGCTGAAAAAGTAGACGCCCAATGCCAGTATCGTTCCTTTGAAGAAAGCTCAGCTCCTTCTGCATACCGGTTCAATTGGCGGAAAAGATCTGAGAAACGATTGTTTCTGCTCTTTGGCATAATTTTCCAAAGAGGAGCACCCATTTTTACAAGACTTCCTGCCAGTGAGCTTCTTCTTGCCTGCCATTCTGCATAGTGCTTATTATAACCTGCAAAAACCTCATCCCCTCCATCACCGGAAATGGCAACTGTTGCATGTTTTCTTACTTCCATGCAAAGAATGAATTGAGGCAGTGATGCTGAATCCGCAAATGGTTCGTCCAAATAATTCAACACATCATATATGTGAGACAAGTAATCATCAAACCCTAAACGAAACGTAGCATGATTAGTTTTAAATTTTGTTGCTACTAATTCTGCAAATTGAGTTTCATCAAAATATTGTTCATCTTTAAACCCGATTGAAAATGTGTTCAATGATTTTTGATGACGACTAGCCAGTGCAACAATAACAGAAGAATCAATACCACCGCTTAAAAAAGCGCCAAGAGGTACATCGCTTATCAATCTTTTCACAACCGCATCTTCCAATAAAGGAACCAGTTCCTTTTGGGCCTGCTCGTAAGACGGCGCATTTTTATATTCATAGCTTGGGGTAAGCTCATACCATTTTTTCTCTTCAATATTTTTTCCTCTAAGTATCAACCTTGCTCCTGGCTGCACTTTTCTTACATGCTTGAGCATGCTCATGGGCTGTGGTATATAAGATAATTGCAGGTACAATTGCAGCGCTTCATAGTTTAATTCCTTAGGAATGCCAAAATCATAAAGTGCTTTCAACTCCGAAGCAAAAACAAATCTGTCTTCATCTATAAAAAAATTCAGTGGTTTCTTTCCGAACCTGTCTCTCGCAACAAATAATTCTTTTGTTTGCGTATCATAAATGGCAAAAGCAAAAAAACCTTCCAATAACGGAAGGCATCTCTCTCCTTGCTTTATAAAAAGCTCAAGTAAGACCTCGGTGTCTGAACTTGTACGGAGTTGCTGTTGTTCTTCAGTAGTAAAATATTTAGTTCGGAGTTCCTGGTAGTTGAATATTTCGCCATTAAAAATAATTGTATACCGTTCCGTCTTATCCCACATTGGTTGATTAGCAGCCGCACTTGTATCAATAATGGCCAATCGTCTTTGCGCCAATCCCATTTCATCACACAGATAAATACCTTCGTCATCAGGTCCTCTTGTCTGCAGAGTTCGGATGGATTGTCGTAATTTCGAAACCTGTTGTCGGCCTGTATCTGTCAATGCAACTATGCCAGCAATTCCACACATACAATATCCTTAATTTTTATGCAATATATCACTATAACGGATTTCATTTTACTTCCTATTTATCTTTTTATCGTCTTCATATTTGCTGCTCATTTTAGAAATAAATATTATCCTGCAGGTCATCCACTTCGGCGTTTTTTTATGCTAGCTTTTACTTTAAAAATTATCGGAGCAGTTTTCCTTGGAATAATCTATCAATATTATTATAAAGGTGGTGATACATTCAATTACTGGCGTCAGACAGAAATCATTAATTCTTCCATTACTGATTCCTTTTGGACTTGGCTGAGATTGATAACCGGAACCGCTGATATATATGATGTAGATGTCTATAATTATACCACTCAATTTCTTTGGTATGGTATCAGAACCCCAGAATATTTAATTTCAGTGATTGGGGCATTGATTGGCATATTTACAATGACTACATATCTTCCTACGACTGTAATTTTTGCTGCAATTTCATTTATTGGAGTTTGGAAATTATATATTGTATTTACGAAATTATATCCAAGGCTTTCAAAACAGTTGGCGTATGCTATTCTGTTTATTCCAAGTGTTATTTTTTGGGGATCCGGCTTTATGAAAGATACTATCACATTGTCCTGTATGGGATGGGTTACTCATTTTTTTTATATAATTTTTTATGAAAATAAAAAAATTGTACCCAATTCAATATTTGCTTTAATTTTTCTATATATCATTTATATTATCAAGTCTTATATTGTGATGGCATTTCTACCTGCAGCCCTGCTTTGGGGTGTGGGTTTGCTTTCTTATAAGATAAAAGATACGAGACTGATTCTTTTTGTAAGATATTTTTTATATGCTTCAGCTATTATTGGCCTGGTAGTAGTAGGCGGTAAATTACAAACTCAAATGTTTGGAGAATATAATGTTGAAAGCATTGCCTATAAATCTTTTGTTACAAGAGACTACTTATTTAGAATTTCTAATGAGCAAGATGGTTCAGGATATACGCTTGGTGATTTTGATCCTACTTTGTTAGGAATGCTGGAACAAGCACCAGCTGGGGTAAATGTAACTTTGTTCCGGCCATACCTTTGGGAAGCAAGAAAACCAATTGTAATGATCTCCGCACTTGAGTCGCTTATTTATTTAATATTTACTATCGTCGTTATTTTCCGAAATAACCCGATCCGGGTTGTTCAACGAATTCTTTCTGATGAAACACTTCAATTTTGCCTCATCTTTACTTTGATATTTGCTTTTGCAGTTGGCATCTCCACTTCTAATTTTGGCTCATTGGTGAGGTATAAAATTCCTTGTCTGCCATTTTATACTGCATTTCTGATAATTTTATTCTACCCGCCAAAACAAGAATTGGTATTAAGAAAAGAGAGAGACAAAAGCAGGAAACAAACTGTTTAAACTATAATTTTTTTCAACATGTTCTCTCGCAACTGCTCCCATAGATGACCGGAGTTGGGCAGTTGTAATTAATTTTTTTAAATAGGTTTTCCATTCATCCTTATTATATGCAATAAATCCTGTTTCATTGTGTAAAGTGATCAATGAGTTCACCTGGGTTGGAGATGCAATTGCAGGAATTCCACATGCATGATATTGAATTAATTTAAAACCGCATTTTCCTTCGAACCAGGAGCCTTGTTTTGATGGCATAATACCAATATGCATTTTCAAGAGATCATCTTGTTCTGTAGCCAGGTTCCATTGCTTATAAATAAAATTAAAATTCCATTGAGGTGATTTGTTTGAGATTACAAGAAATTCAAAATCCAATTCCTTCTTTAACTCAGGGATCACATCTTCGATCACTTCAAGATTATGCAATGTAGTGTGTGTACCTGTCCAGCCCACAACTATCTTGTTGCCTTCATTTTGGTTCCTTTGTTTAAAGTGACCTTGCTTTGTATCAACAACAGTTGGTATAAGAAAAACGGAAGGGTTATATTGCCGCGCATACTCGCATAAAAAATTATTTCCTGCTGCTACTTTGTACGACCATTTAACTATATATTTTATTTTCCATGTTGCTTTCAACCAGTTTTTCATGAATGATATCTCTTCGCCACCGGGGATCCAAATGGCATCGTCATATTCATGAATGATTTTCTTTCTGAAGATCTTTGCAAGTAACCATTCAAATATTGGCGGTCCAAGTGGCGTCGCCTCACGATGTATAAAAACATAATCCGCTTTAATTGATTGGAAAAGATGAACGATTCTTCTTAGATAGCCTTTTATTGTTCCCCATACTTTTAGAAAACTATTTCCGGGCTTATATATAATATCCCATGCATTTTGATCAAGAAAAGTCAACAAGCGAAAAGAATACCCCGCTTTTTTAAGGTCAGGTAAAAATAATTCCACCCTGAAACGTTGCGAGGGTGCAACACCCATAGGATATGGGACCCAAAAATGAATAATAGGTTTTTCAGTTTTCATAGATCAATGGATATATCTTCCTGGCTATATCAAAAGAACGGTATTTTTTTGCGATACCAAATATCTTCTCCTGCAGAAATTCTCTACTATTATTTTTTAATAACTGATCCATCTGACGTACCGTTCCATCCATTGTTTCTGTTTGTTTCAAATTAGTTACTACTCCAATTTCATTTTGTAAAATAATATCGGAATCATCCGAAATACCTGGTGAAATAACAACAGGTAAGCCCATGGCCCAATATTCTCCATTTTTAATTGGAGAACCATAACGTTTTGATGGCACAGGTACCTGGGGATTTATTCCAAAATCCCCCAAAGAAAGATATTTGGGTATTTCGCTGTGTTGCACAAATTGCCTGATAATTACATCTGATGGAATACTTATCCTTTTAATTTGCTCTTGAATTATTTTCTCTGACTCTTCTGTTAATATCAGGAAGCGAAATTTATTACCCCAATATTGATAACAGGCTTTTACGAAATCAAAAACTTCATCCTTTAAATAAGTACCTCCCAGCTTTCCTGCATATACACAAACAATTTTATTATGCAAACCAAATTTTTCTATTAAAATAGCATCCTTCGGACGGGGATAAAAATCTTTAAAGCTTATACAAGCAGGTTTGACAAAAAAGTTTTTTAATTCAACTCCATAATTTTTTAACGCATAGTTCTTCATTCCAGCTGTGGTTGCAATTATATAAACAGCTTTTTTGCTAAGTCTTTTCTCAAGTTCAAAAAGTATTTTGAACGGAAGACTATTTTTTTTCCATACACCAGTTTCCACCATGGTCGTTGCATGAGGTTCATAACTATCCATAACTAATGCCGCTCCAGAAATTTTTGAAAGTAAATACCCAATGCCACCCGCAGGCGTACAAAACGGATGAATAGCATCAATCTTGTTTTTTTTTACGATCTGGTAGAGTTCAATTAATTCCCCAACGCTGGCAATAATTTTTTTCCATCCAAAACGTTTGTAAGGTTGTGCGACCAATTCCATATTCCTCTTCTTCCATTGCAGATTAATAGTATCAATTTCTGTCGCAGATAAAGAATTATTTTTCGGCTCTGAAGTAATAACAATAATTCTTTTTTCCTCGGGTACAATTTCTCTTATGATCTCAACGTAGGGCAAAGTATAAGTTTGTACAAGTGCGTCCTTAAAACCCCAATGGGTCAAAATCAAAATATTACCTTTTAATTTCATTTGATACTTGCGATTAAATTTCTTGCTAGACAATTTATTTATAAACTTCTTTATAAATTTTTTCTGCCAAATCAAACGATCGATATCGAATAGCTATTTGACGAATTCTTTCTTTTAGAGCTTTTTTTTCCTTTAATAATTTTTCTATCTTATCAACCGCACCTGACAATTGCAAATGGTCAGAAAAATCAACAACTACTCCGGTATTTTGATCGTCTATTATTTTTGAATCGTCTGATATGTTAGGGGAGATCACAACGGGTAATCCCATTGCCCAATACTCGCCATCTTTTATAGAAGTACAATATCTTTTTGCAGGCACTGGTTTTACAGGATTAATAGCAAAGTCTCCCAGAGAAAGGTAACGAGGTATATCATGGTGAAAAATAAATCTACAGATAACAATATCTCCCGGTATTTTGACCCTCTCTACTTCTGCATCAATTTCCTTCTCTGTAGCATTGGTAAGTAGTAAAAACCGAAAATCATTCTTCCAATGATCATAGCATAATTTAATAAAATCAAAAACTTCTTTTTTAAAATAGATACCTCCTAATTTTCCGGCATACACGCAGATAATTCTATCTTCTAAACCAAGCTCTTTTAAAAGTTTTGGATCCTTATCTGAAGGAGAAAATTTCTCAAGATCGACACAAGCTGGTTTTACAAAAAAATTTTGCACTTTAACTCCATATTTTTCCAACGCATACTGTTTCATTCCGGCAGTAGTAGCTATAACAGCTTTTGCCCTTTGTGTCTGTTTTTTCTCAAGAGAGAATAAGATCCTGTACGCAGCACCATTTTTTTTCCATGACCCATTTTCTATCATAGATTCGGCATGTGGTTCATAACTATCAATAATGAGTTCCGCCCCACTGAACTTGCTAAGAAGGTATGCAATTCCCCCTGCAGGCATGCAAAAGGCATGTATCGTTCTTATTTTTTCTTTTTTTATAATACGTATGAGCTTAAAAAGATAGCCTGCCACTACAAGCATTTTTTTAAAACCAAATCTTTTGTATGGGTAGGGCAACAATTGCATATTTCTTTTTTCCCATTCATTATTTATCTGAATTATTTCATCGCTGTTTAAAGCAATATTTTCCTGTTCAGCAGTAAACAGAAATATTTTTCTGTTAGGTGCAATGATCCTTCGGATAATATCGACATAAGGCAATGTGTATGTTTGTACCAGTGCATTTTTGAAACTCCATTGTGTAAAAACAAGAATGTTACCCTCTTTAGTCATTTGATAGCCCTGATCAGCTTTCGTCCAACAATGGATTTAATGATAAGAAAAAGAAACTGTTTATGAAAGCCAGCACCTTTTATGGCGGTGATTGCTTCCTTTACCGAAGCACTTCTTTTATGATCGAGATACTGATGTATTCCGCAGAAATAATGCGACCATGCAATTAATATTCTTTGATCACCTGAAGATAGTTTAAGTTTATTTAAGGCCCAGTCGGTCGCTTTTATCCTTGCCTCAATTACTTTTTGGTTGTTACTCATCGAACGTTCATCATGCTGACGCATTGTTAAACATATTTCATCTCTAATAAATATTTTCTCTTCTGCAAGATTTGCCAATAAAAACAACCAATCTTCCATTGATGCCAATTCCCGTTCTGGTGGAAAAGGTTTATACACATACTCCTTTATTCTTACACAGTAATTGCAGGCAAGAACATTACCCTTTAAAAACAATCCACGATCATACCAACCTTCCTTAAGATTCATAAGTGTTTGATGATTTTCAACTTTCCCATTGTTATCATAATCATATTTAGCTGCAAGTAAATTCACTTCCGGGTACTCAATAACGATCTTATTAAGGATATCCAGGTAGTGTGTTTTCATGAGATCATCGGAATCAAAAAAAACTGCGTAATCTCCTTTCGCGTGTTTTAAACCATAATTTCTGGCTGCACCTCTTTCTTCATTTTTCTTTAAAAAATATTTTACTTTTCCTTCTTTATTATATTTTTCAAGGATTATCTCCTCCGTTTTATCCGTACTGCCATCATCTACAATTATCACTTCGAAATGAGGATATGTTTGTGAGAGCACAGAGTCTACCGTCCCAATTATTAGTTTGCCCCTGTTATAAGTAGGAATTATTATTGAAAAAAAAATCATTAATTGTCAGTATCCTTTTTTTTGAAAATTGTTTTCACTTTTTTTATTGATTTTAAAACAAACCGAGGGATTTTCAATTTTCTACAAACAGTTTCCAGCCTGCGATCTTCTTCTATCCATTTTTTTTGAAAATTGCTTTCAAGCAATTTCATTAATCCAGATGCTTCGTCGAGTCTACCCGTCCAGTATAGGTCTTTAAGGACATTACCAAGATGAAAATAAATTGCTTTTTCCCTCTCAATTGAATTAATAATTATGGGTTCACATTCGAAATTGAAAGGATAATAAAAATCGAGTTCATCTCTGAATACACCTGATCTGTTCATTAATTCAAGCTCTTTTTTCCAATTAAGGTTTTTACACAAGTTGACAAATGCTTTTTTCCAATCATCGATAAATTGATTGGTTTGCGCAACAGATTTGCTTTGCGAATGGACCCTGTACAATGCAAACACATCACTAACAGAATAAAAATTTGAAACTAAGGAAAGTCTCATAAAAAGATCATAGTCCATTCCATAATGCAACTCTTCACGCAGATAACCAACATGATCTAAATATTTCTTTTTAAAAAAAGCGGCAGGCTGTGAAAAAACAATACCACTGAGATAGCTTTCTCTGCTTGGTTTCAAATAAGTGAACCGTGTTTCCAATTCTGTCTTTTCTTTAAAAAGGATCATGCCGCCATGAATAAGTCCTGCATCGCCTGGCAAATCCAAAAAATGTTCAGCGACTTTTTGAAGTGCGCCCTGTGTTAACAGATCATCACTGTTTATCCATGTTATTATTTCTCCAGTAGCTCTCTGAAATCCTTTATTAATGGCATCACTTTGTCCCTTGTCTTTTTCGGAAATCCAATAACTGATCCACGAAGCATATTTTTGTATAATAGAAACCGACTCATCTTTACTTCCACCATCAATAACTATTAATTCCAGGTTTGGATAGTTTTGCAACAAAACAGATCGAAGTGTTTCTTCAAGAAAAATTCCCTGATTATAACTGGGAGTTACAATCGATATCCTGGGCCATTCAGAACGATGAGAGTAAACTAAATGAGAGGTTTCTTGTCTCCATGGCCAGCCAACTTTTTCGCTTGAGGGAACTGGTAGATCTCTTAATAACCCATTATCCATTACTAAAATATATAAAAGCCTTAATAGTCGTTTATTGAATTATTTTGCGATTGCAAGATTATCAAATTCACCTGCAATAATATCATAGCCTTTTTCTGCAAGAAATCCTTTGCTATCTTCTTTATCTTCTTTAGTTAAATGCCTGTGTTCGTAATAAATTAATTGGGGTTTGACTATTGAAAAATCTATTGATTTTATTATCTCAAAATCATATCCCTCTACATCAATGTAAAGAAAATCGAGGTTATGATAATTGTATTTTTCTATTAAACTGGTAAGTTTTACACAATTAAGTTTTTCAGTTTTCATTTTCAGCCCGGAATATGCTTTTTCAACCCATTCAACATGCTCTTTTTTAAATGAACCAAGTTGTCTTAACCATTCAGGATACTGTTCGTTTTTTTGAAAGTTTTCAATATAATAAAACTCTCTCATTTCATCTTTTCCCGAGATGGCAACGTTTTCAAAAAAAAGTTGATTGCCAAAATGATTGTAGGTTGTTTTTAATTTTTCAAACAAATAAACTATCGGCTCAATCAAAATTCCTGACCACTGATGATATTTTATGAACCAAAAAATATTATCTCCTGTAATGCCATCGTTTGCTCCCACCTGCATGAACGTCATTTTTCCTTTACCTTTCTTTTTACTATAATGCTGTATATATCTGCCGATCTCTCCTTCTGGTTTCCAATAAAAATGATAATAAAGCCAGTTAAAAAGACCAGAACCCCGGGGTACAATAAAAAGAACTATTTTCTTTATCCCTTTCTTAATAATTTCCATAGTTAAAAAAAATTATCTATTTGCCATCTATAAGATATTTTGTAGCTCCATCATACAATACAGTATCAATGTCTTTGATCCAGGATGTCCATTCTCTTTTTCCTGTTTCTGCTATTCGTTTATATTTTTCAAAATTATTTTCTTGGAAAACATGCTGAATTATTTCATTAAAATCAGAAAAATCTGGCTTACAAAAAACCGCATTGTGTCCATCAATAAAAGGAAACATCATTTCAACATGATGAAGGTCCTGGCAAACCAACAATCGCTTAGCTTCTAATGCCTCTGCATGCCGAAAAGACAATTCGCCAAAACCATTCGGAGCTGCAATTACAAAATAATCCAGTAATGTTCTTTTAAAAAAAAGGCGATTGATTGGTTCTGTCCAATATCCTTGTTGCTTTAGATATTCTATTACTTTCTCTGTATCTCTGCCAGGAAAATCAGTATCGTCAAAACTTCCCCAAAAATGTGGATTCATACCAGATATTCCATATCGACCACTAGTGTTATTTTGTTTTAAGATCCTTAAAAATCTAACTCTTGCAAAATGGGTTAATGATCCTATAAAATAAACTCCCATTTTAGGCTTTATCAACGGAGTTCGTAGCATTCTATCAAGTGCGCCAACGCTATCGCCAAAGGACCTGATAACTGCAGATATGGAAGAAATGTTTGGCTTGATTTTTCTGATTCTTCTTCGAACCGTTGAATTAATGTTTATTATACATGGAAAAGAAAGTCTGAGTTTATCTAATTGTTTGTTGGTATAGGTAACTTTTCTGCTTGTTATTTTCCCATACCAATTATCTCCTTTTCCAAAATATGTACCCGTCTCATAGTTATGGAGTTCCCTGTCTTTATAATAGCCTTGGGCTTTTAATACAAAATCCATTTCGTCTATTGCTTCAGGAGCCATAAAAACAGCAAAAGTATCGTACCCGTCTGCACCCACTATCTTATTTGAGAATTTTCTCAGGCTATTCAAAACAACCCGTATATCTAACTTCTTATCCTCCATTACCCACCTAACCCAATCAGTAGAAATTAAAATTGCATCGGCTTTATCGAAATAAGGCAATTGGTAAGGATTAGGATTATCATCTATTCCAATTCTCTGACCTTCAAAAGCACCAATATCAAGATCCTTGCAGGCAAAAAACAAATCATAAAACCAATATTGATATCTTATTTCAAGAAGAATGATCTTTAACTTCTGTTTTATCTTCATTCAGTGATCGGAATTTTTAAGTGCCTCAAAGATATTTGATTAGGTTAAGATTCATTTAGCAATAAAGAAAAGCTCACATGAAGCTTGATTATAGAACTGTAAATAACTTTTTATGATAAGAAACCCCTTGACATGTAAGATGGTTTCTCAACATTGAATTGTTGAAGAATGCTTGGGGCAATTTCGGTAGTTGAAATGCTTGTAATCTCCTTTCCATTTAAGCCAAAGGCCGGAGCATAAATAATAAGTGATCCTTGGGGAATATGATAAGCTGTAGCCCCACATCTATCCTGAATTTTCACATTTTCCATTCCCGAATGTTCCAATGGAATTAGTTGCCTCATCAATTCAATTTTTATTTTACTTTCATCCAAATTAGGCAGACCAATATCGAGACTATAAAACCCTTCTGCTTTTTGCCGGAAATTAACTGATTGATCATTGATTCGAAGTGTGGCCAGTTTTTCTTCAAATTCTGTTCTCTTATCTACATGTATCTGTACATTGAATTGAGGAACCATTGATGGTTTTAATTCATAATAACCATTTCCAAGGTGAAAGTTATCCATGAACTTTTTCCCATTGGTTACAAACAAGTCAGTATAAATTTCTTTTGCTTCTACAGCTTGCTGCCCCATACTGGAAAGTATCCACAGCGAATATTCAGGGTTCTTGTCGATGAATTTTACTAGCCTCCCAATCATTTCATCAGCTTTTTTCATGGTATAAACTATCTCTCCATTATATGTTTCCACCCATTCTCTTCCAAGCTTTAAGCTTTCATAATCGTCCGGAAATGCTGCGGCCCAATACCGATGCTGTGATGATGCAACATGATTCGTAAAAAAGGTAGCGAAGTCGGGCTTTTGAGTTTCAAGCTGTTTATAAAATATATCGAAGCCGATGATCGATTGATATGTTCTTCTTCTTACTACTTTCCATTTATTTATTCTTTCGTCCACCAATTGCGTAGCTATATCAGTTGCAGTTTTGAATTTCAAACCCATATCTGGCAGCTTCATTAAAAAATTAATTGCTTCTTTGCCAGGAATTTTATTGCTAACAACACGACTATTATCACGTGCCATTGCCAGGTTGAATTTCTGAAATGTCTCTAGTTTTTTGGGAAAGCATTCGCTGCCAGCAGCAAAAGTATCTGGTACATAAAACGAAAAATTCTGATTATTGTTAGGTAGCGGATAAGTGTGAAGGGACCCAAATAAGCCAACTTTGACTCCATTCTTTGCAAGCAAATTCCATATTGCAGGATACTGTTTTTCCTGATCTGCCAGATCTTGCCCAAAATCAGAAATAAAATGTTTTTCATTTGTTACCCCGCGATGTACAGTTGGCCATGTAACCCACGGAGAAAGATGCCCTTCGTCTTCCGCATAAGTTTCATACTTCCTACTTTTGGAAAAGACTTTTGCGAGGTTGGATTCGGGATAAAGCTTGCAGAAGTGGTGAACGACCTTGTAAGGAACCTCGTTGAGTTCAAAAAGGATGACTTTCATTAGTTTGGATTTTAGGCAAAATACTTTAAAAAAGTAAAAGCCCTTAATTAACATTTAGAAACGAAAAAAAATAGGCAGAAGTATTAGAAATACGTAGAATATCTTTTTGACAAGATTTTTCAGACTGTTAAAAATACGTTAGTAAATATGCAATTTCCCGAAGTAAATACCCCACTTATCTTGTTTCAACAACTACAAATTTTCGCTTTAGCTTTAAAAAGGGGCTTTCAAGGAAACGATAAGATAAAATTGATATTAAAATAGTAGTTGGCAAAGTCAGTAAGGACGCGGCTGTCATTAAAAAGTTATTCTGGTTGTACCTCAAACTTAAAAGATCAAATAAAACAAGAACTCCCGTCCATGTCAAGGTGTGATAAAAATACATTCCGTATGTGTATTTGCCCAGGTGATCGAATACAGAAGCAGGCCCTTTTTTACATAATGAAAAATATACTACAATCGCCAAATAAAGAAAAGGAAGCAAAATATAGCTGATAAAAAGAACCCAGGAATAATAGAATTTGAAACACTGGACAGCTGCTGTAATTAAAACTATAACGAAAATATTATTATTAATGGTTTGCAATATTTTAGACGACAAATTATTTTTAAAATAAAAGGCGCCCAGGCAGCCAGTCATCAAAAAGATCATGTTACTAAAAGTATGATAGTCCCTGAAAACCCCTTGAGTATTATAAATAAAGATCAAACTTCCGGCAATTAAAGATAAGCAGGACAAATACCTGAACGGGTTCTTCATTTTTATTATTAACAAAAAAAGCAATGGCCAAAAAATATAAAATTGTTCTTCAATTGCAACACTCCAGGCGATGACCATCTGTGAGTTATTACATCTATCAAAAAAATATATTACATCATAATTATTTAAAAAACTTAAACCAAGTAATACATTTCCGCAATAGACAAAAGCACTGAGAAATTTCGGCAGCAGCAACGCCCCCATGATCATGCAAAAAAAATATAATGGCCAAATACGCAAAGCTCTTCGTTTATAAAACTGTAGAACCTGTATTTTGCCAGTTTGTTCAAATTCAGCTATTAATAAATATGTGATTAAAAATCCACTTATTACAAAAAACATATGAACACCAAGGCCCCCGGTCCTTTTAATTGGATCCATGTAATATAGAATATCGTCACTAAAAAAACGAGGAAATAACAAGCTTATGCAATGGTCCCAATAAACAAAAAAGAATGAAAAAAATCTTAATGAATCAAGCTTCGGGAAAAAAATTCTCATAAGTGAATTCTAGTTTTAAATATTCTCAGTGACAATGAAGAAAATTAATCTTGGAGAATTGCTCTATTAAATTGGATATACTTTCGAAGTTTCAGGTTGGCGGAAATGCGCCGATACTAAAAACGCATAAAAGGTCAAAGTATATTGCAAAGAGTGCTAAATTCGCTTCCGTTAATTATTGTTCATTAATTTTTGTAAAATCTATGGATCAAACAGCTAATTTTCAGGAAACCAGTTATCTTCTTCATGAAAACAATCATGCGCTTAAAAACGGAGATTTGACTGATGATCAAAAATCCTGGTTGAGAAATGATACAGTGGATTTCTGGAGACATGACAGAATGTATAAACCGCTTACCCCTTTGCTGAAAAACAATCCCAATACCAAATGGCTTACCGTTGGTGATGCCCGTCTGGGGCTTGATTCGATCAAACTGAAAAACATAGAACCTACTCTTGATATCCTGCCTGTTGACATTTCAACTGTTTTATTGGAATACGCAAAGAAAAACAATCTTATTACAAACTATTCAAAAGAAAATGCTGAAAAATTGAGCTTTCCTGACAATACATTTGATTTTGCCTTTTGTAAGGAATCCTTTCATCACTTTCCCAGGCCATATATTGCCCTGTATGAAATGATCCGAGTAGCTAAAGAAGCAGTAATTCTGATTGAACCCAACGAAATCGACATCCTCTCGCGGCAATTGCCTGGCCGATTGTGGATCCGCTTTAAAAAATTTATAAAGAATATCATAAGAAAAAAAGGTCAACACATTGATACTGGGAATTTTGAGGAAGTTGGGAATTATGTTTATACCGTTTCAAGACGTGAAATTGAAAAAGTTGCGCTCGGTCTTGGATTAACTACTGTTGCTTTTTATTATTTTAATGATGTTTACCTTTATGGAACAGAGTTTGAAAAAGCAGAAAGTGGTTCTATACTATTTAAAAAAATAAAAGCAGGTATCCGGAAAAAAGATATAAAATCTAAATTAGGAATTGACCCATATAAAAATATTATTACAATTATTTTCAAGCATAAGCCTTCCGAAAAAATCTGCAAAGAATTAACCGAAAATAAATTTGAAATAGTGCGACTTCCTGAAAACCCTTATGTTTCCTGATTAAAAAACTGTTTATCATAATCGAATACGTCCTAAGGTGTTGGATGGATTCGAGTCGGTTCACAAAATTTATCTATTGTTTACGCCTATTTACTGGCTTCCACAAACAATGATGTGGGATCAATAGCATCTCCCCCTTTTACATCTAGTTCGTAAGAACTCCAATTTGGAATATCACTTTCATATGGCGTTTTAAAAGAAATATTTTTAAACCCAGTTTCCTGCAAAAGTCTTGTCATCGAATAACGATCATACAAACAATAATGTATTTCTCCTGAAACTCTAAATGTTCCTATCTCAAGCAATTCACTTTCCTTTTTAGGCAGTACAGTCCGTAGATAAATCTGTCGTAATTTTCTACCAACACTGGCAAATATTTCTTTGAAATTATTTTTCGGTGGTATATAAACTTGTGGACTAGTTTCTGAAAAACAATGTCGTATCATTTTCCCGGCGATCCCAGTTCTGTCAATTATAAATTCTTCATTGAGCAAATTTTCTTTATTTAAGACCTTGCTCATTTCTCCACCGTTAGAGTTCCTTGTAGTTTGGTCGTACATTTCCAATAATAGCCAATCATAATTTGCTACATTTATTTCATTGGGCTCAGAAATACATTTCTCCAAGTAGAATAGATAATTTCTCACAATATTTTCTAGATCGGGAGTTACAATTCTTATAATGCCGCCGGGTTTTAATACTCTATGGCATTCCAGCATGAATGAAAAACCTTTGCCACGGGCAAGATGTTCAATGAACTGCGAATGATATACTACGGTAAAAGTGTTATCGGGAAAATCGATGCCCTTCAGCAAATCGGACTTGATCACCGAAGGATCCTTGATCGTCATATCAACATTTACCCAAGATTTATGAAATTTTCCGCCGCATGCTAAATTCAGATAGTTTACCTTCTCCATCTAAAATATTAATTTTTACACAATTTTAAATTCTAACTGGTCCCTAAAATTGATTGATAAAGTTCAATTAAACTATTTACTTGTTTGTCTAAAGTAAATTCTTTAAGAATCTTCTCCCTTGCTTTTACCGATATCTTTCCATCGCTATTAGCCTCGCTGATCCATAAAATCCCATTAATCAGGTCATCTACATTTTTAAATTCCGCCAAATAACCATTCTCTTTATCATCAATAGCATCAACGACACCACCGCTATTTTTAAATGCTATACAAGGCGTGCCACATGCCATTGATTCTAAGACTGTATTTGGAAGATTGTCTTCAATCGATGGACATATAAAAATATCAGCCGCATTATAGGCACGACACAGGTCATTTTCTTCACGCAACATACCCAGAAACTTAACATTCTTGTATACTTCATCGCTATGGCGATTCTTGTCTGAGCCAAAAAGCAAAAAATAATAATCCTTATCTGCAAGCTGCTCAACCAATTTTCTGAAAAACATCCCTCCTTTGTATGTACTATCCAATGCATTGTTAGCACCAAATAAAATAACTTTTGAAGAAGATGAAATATTTAACTCGCCCCTTGCCTGTATCTTATTAATAGGCTTGAAAACATTATGATCAACTCCGGTAACAATCCTGATGACAGATTTATTTTTTAAGATAGTGCTTTTGCAAGCCGCATCTGCGATCCATCTGCTCGGAGCTACCACAGTAATATTTTTTTCTTTCCAGGCTTCATATTTCCTCTGTAAACCAAACCATGTAAAATCCTTTTCCTCATCAGTTATCAATTGAGGACAGTTGCCGCAATGCACTTCATATTTTTTACAATCTCCGGAATAATGACAGCCGCCGGTGAAAGCCCACTTATCTGAAAGTCGCCAAATGATCGGTTTACCTATTTTTCCAATTTGTTTTGGAGTAAGAAAATTTGCCGCCACCCAATATAAACACACAATATCTGCTTGCATGATCAATGGATGATCGTAAACGCGGACTCTTTGAAAACGATTAAAAGAAAATTGTTGTGCTCCAGATCGAATTTTCTTCTTAAATAAAAAATTATCGAGACGATAAAATATGGATTCTTTGATCCGATAGAAGAACCCTTTTTTAACTTCAGTAACATTCTGTAATGATTGATCCGAAGATCTGTAAACTAAAAGATCAGAATGAATACCTTTTTCAAGAAGTTTTTTATGAATGCGAAGAGTAGCTATGCCAGCGCCGCCTTCTGCAGTATATGTACTAAGGTGTACAATTTTCATTTCTGGATAATCACCTTAAGAGAAGAATTTTTTATACCACATTTGAAACATCAACAATTCCCAAAGTTCCCAATCAGAATTTCGCTGGCCGCTGTAAAATGGTTTTGCGATAGTATCATAAATATTGGGTTGGAAAATATTCTGTTCCCTGATAAATTTTTCACCAAGAAAATATTCAACTTTTTCCCGCAACTGGTTTTTAAGCCATGTAGATAACGGTAATGTAAATCCCTTTTTTGATCCCTCAACTACTTCATCTGGCAGCCAATCACGAACTGCATCGATAAAAAGATATTTAAGATTGGGATCCCCTGTTCTTAATTCAGCCGGAATAGAGTAAATGAATTCGGAAAACTCAATATCAAGAAAGGGAGTTCTTGCTTCGATGGCATATGCCATTGAGAACCGGTCTGTCATTAATAAAAATTCTTCGGGCAATTGTAGCTTAGTATCAACTGCAGGCACCGCATCTCTCGGGGATGTTTTTGGCCATAATTGCTGAATATATGCTGATGAAGGTTGTATATTTTTAATAAAATTCGTAGAAAATATTTTTGAAGACTTAAAACCATCCGTGAAGTAAGGATAATGATGAACACCGTTAGGGTATTTTATTAAATGATTTAGCTTACCACCATTTTTTATAAACTGTCTGATCCTATAAAAATGTGATCTTTTATTTTCATAAAATTTCCATTTGCCATAATTACCGAATAATTCATCTCCGCCGCTTCCTGTCATGGCAACTTTTACGTCCTTACTCATTGCTTCGTACACAAACCATGATGGCAATCCTCCTGCATAAGGCTCATCAAGATAATATACCATTTTATCAAGATGAGTAAGCAGGTCATCTGCCTGCACAATTATTTCATGATGATCCGTGCTCCATTTTTGAGATACTTTTTTAGCCATCTCTTTTTCATCAATATCAGGCGCATCAAGATATCCTACCGTATAGGTTTTTATTTTGTACGGTGATACCTGCGCCATTGCTGCAACAATTGAAGAAGAATCAATTCCACCAGACAAGGAACATGCAATTTCAACATCACTTAATGTCCATCTTTGTACTGCCTCTAAAAATTTTTTCTTTATGAGTGGTTTGTATTCCGGCAGATCAGCCTTAGTGATCTTTGCTGTAGACATTTTTGGCGACCAGTATGATCCCGTTTTCGTTGTCCGGCTTTCTACATCAAATTCGATCCATGAAGCCGATGGAAGTTTTTGTATTGACTTAAAAACTGTCGAAGGAGCCGGTACAGCCTGAAATGAAAAATAATCATAAACAGCCTGGTGATTTAGCTCTTTATTTATCCATGGTAAAGCCAGCAATGATTTCATTTCAGAAGCAAATGCAAATTTGTTATCACTTACAGAATAGTAAAGTGGTTTAATTCCATAATGATCCCTTGCTACAAAAAGTTTTTTTTGTTTTTTATCATAAATGGCAAATGCGAACATTCCATTAAGGTATTGCACCATGGATTTTCCGTATTGCCTGTACATATAAATCAATGCTTCCGTGTCAGAATGGTGGGTTTTAAAACTATGCCCTGATTTTTTCAGATCGGCCCTTAGTTTTTCAGAATTATAAATTTCTCCATTGAATACGATCCATAGATCTTCGTCATTGCTGCTCATGGGTTGGTGGCCATCCTGTATATCAACAATAGCTAACCGTGTCATTGCAATATTCACTTCCGCAACTTCATCAAAATAATACCCCTGGTCGTCGGGGCCACGATGAGTCTGCACACAATTCATTTGCTTTAGAAGCTCTTTATTATGAACACCTGCAAAACCTGTTATACCACACATGATTTATTTCTTTGTAATATTTGCGACAACTCCATTGCTACCATAAAAAACTTCTGTTTTGTCATTTCGGTCACTTTCTACCATTTTGCTTACTTCATCTAAAGTCTTTGGATAATCATATGCCGGAGCCAATGCATCAAACGTATCAAGTATCGCCCATTGTTTACGTTGAGAATAATTTAAGCCCATATCAAGATAATTCCAGCACGGTACTCTCATAAAGGCGAGTATCCTGTCACCAAAACGTGGGATCTTTCTGATCAGGGTATCAATAGGCAGCCAAATTGGTATATAAATTTTAATGATTCGAAGTAATTTTTGCGGTGCCATTTTCTTTACTACCGGCCGCCAAAAATATTTAGGTGTTGACCAGGAAGTTGCAGAAGAAGATTTTAGATAATAATCGATCGAGATCTTACCACCGGGTTTCAGTTTATTGAAAATTTGCCTGTATGATTCATCCGGATCCGGAGTATGTTGTAAAACTCCATAGCAAAACACATAATCAAAATAATTATCGGGAAAAGGAATATTGTAAATATCTCCCTGGAAGATCAGCAGATCACCTTTATCATTATTGTTTTCATAATTAGCTTCAACGGCATTTGAAAGGTCAAAGCTTATAACTGTAGCTCCTGTTGCAATAAGTACTTCAGTAAATCGTCCGGCGCCACAGCCGGCCTCGAGTATCACTTTTCCCCTAAGTGCTTCTTTGGTCCATTTTGTATTTTCCCAAAAACGTTTTCCCGATAAGGGAAGCCCTGTATAACTATCAAACTGTGTTTTCTTGAACTTGTTCCATTGCAAACCAAAATTATCAGAGTAATTTTTATCTGAATCCAAGAATCGTGGAATGCTGTTCACAATTTTGAACTCTTTTCCTGTTTTATGATCGATAAGCTTTCCTTGTTTTATGATCTTATCATCAACGTTAAAGGGGTTTTGAATAGAATCGCTGATCTCGAGGCCATACCTATCCTCAAAAAATCGTTTATAATGTGATAGTTTCATAGTTAGATCTTATAGTAGTCACGGTACCAGTCAACAAATCTCTTTATGCCGGCCTCGATAGACGTAACTGGTTCGAACTGAAAATCCCTGGTGCTTTCAGAAATATCTGCATAGGTACTCTCCACGTCGCCCTGTTGCATCGGCAGGTAATTGATCATGGCTTTCCTTCCTACTGCTGTTTCAATTGCTTTTACAAATCGCTCTAAGGTAACCGGGTCGTGATTACCAAGATTATAAATTTTATATTTCTCTTCAGTAAATTTTCCGCCGCTTTCAATAATTTTTACAAACCCGTTGACAATATCATCGATATAAGTAAAGTCTCGCTGCAGCTGCCCATGATTATACAACGAGATCGCCTCGCCTTTTAAGATCTTATTTGTAAAATCAAAATAGGCCATGTCCGGTCTTCCCCATGGACCATACACCGTGAATAATCTTATCCCAATTGCTTTTAATTTATACAGCTCGCTATAAGTATAGGCCATCAATTCGTTTGCCTTCTTTGTAGCCGCATAAAAACTTACCGGCTTGCTTGTTTCCGATTGAATACGAAAAGGCATTTCCTTCGAATTTCCATATACACTCGAGCTACTTGCATATACAAACAACTTCACATTATTATGTGCGACGCAATCAAGCAGATTAAAAAAACCGCGGATATTATTGTCTACATATACCGCTGGATTGACGATACTGTACCGTACGCCGGCCTGTGCTGCCAGGTTACATACTACATCAAATTGATGGCTGGAAAAGAACTCCTTTAGTCCGTGTTCATTCGTTAGATCAAGATTTGCAAACCAAAAATTCGGATGCTTGTTACCCTGGACTTCTTTGCCCTCTTTTTCCGCATCTTCTTTTTCTATTCCTAATTCCTGCAGTCTTGCTTTCTTAAGATTGATGTCATAATAATCGTTCATACAATCAATGCCAAAAACTTCGTGCTTCCCATCCACAAGTTTCTTTGCGATATTAAAACCAATGAACCCAGCACAACCCGTTACCAGAACTTTCATTTATAAAAACTCTTTAGAGATAAACAATTATTTTTTTATGCTGCAAATAGCTACAAGATGTGGCTGTGAAGTAGAATAGAAGAAATTACGAACCGAGTGTTTTACCTTTTTCAGCATTCCTTCAGGCGGAATACTCGAGAAGTCAGTAGCAAAACAGTTG
>Ga0193738_1000121_pt1 | contig 49796 bp, 80 predicted proteins | sample L2a1metaG_FD_144927 | JGI IMG/M metagenome (GOLD analysis project Ga0193738, IMG submission 144927) | Soil microbial communities from a riparian zone of the East river system, Colorado, United States - L2a1 | ecosystem: Environmental > Terrestrial > Soil > Riparian zone | place: USA: East River... | reverse complement strand
ACCCGGCCTGATGCTCACCCGCAACCCCGGCGTGACCGCGCTCATCGACAGCGAGCGGTGGCGCTACTACCAGGTGGACGGCGACCCGGAGATCGGCTCGAAGGGCGGCATCCTCTGCCAGTTCGCTCGGGTGGTCAACGTGCAGTGGATGCGCGAGGGACGCCAGGCCCGCGAGCCCGAGGTGCTCGACTCGCTCGACTCCGGGCTCCCGACGCTGATGGAGATCAGCCACAAGGACCCCGGTGGTCCCCGCGCCCTCGCTGCCAAGACCCGCGACGCGCTGCGGTGGATCGGTGGGTTCGACCCCACCGCCTACCCCAACATCGCCGCCACCTTGCAGGAGCTGTGATGAAGGCCGACGCCCAGTGTCGGAGCTGCCACGCTCCGGTGCGCTGGGTGGTCACCGCAGCCAACGGCAAGCGCATGCCCATCGACCCCGTGGCAGTGGCCGATGGCAACGTGTGGGTCGACCACATCGAGGGCGGGATGCCCGTGGTGAACGTGGCCCTCAACGAGGACGGGGTGCCGAAGAATGTGCCCCTGCGCTACGTCAGTCACTTCGTGACCTGCCCCGAGCGCGCTGAGTGGCGACGACGAGGCGAGGCCTGATGCCCCTGCTCAACTTCACCACCGAGGTCGCCTCGACGCGGACCATCAGCCAGATCGTCGACAAGCTGGCCGCATCGGGCGCGCGCCAGATTCTCATCGACTACGCAGCGAGCCGACCGGTGGGGGTGGCGTTCTCGCTCGACACGCCCACCGGGGTCGGGCAGTACCGCCTGCCCGTGGACCCCACCGCGGTCGAGAAGGTGCTGCGGCGCCAGAACGTGGCGCCCCGCTACAAGTCCGCCGCCCAGGCCGAGCGTGTGGCCTGGCGGATCATGAAGGACTGGGTCGAAGCACAGCTGGCGATCATCGAGACGCAGATGGTCACCGCCGACGAGGTGTTCCTGCCCTACATGGTCATCGGCGGCCAGACCGTCTACCAGCACTACCTCCAGCGCCAGCTGTCGATCGGACCCGGTGATGACTGACACCCGCCACACCCGCCCGCTCTCCCAGGTCGAGGTCGAGGAACGCATCCAAGCGGTCATCGAGCGCATGGAGGAAGAGACCGAGGCCTACGACGACGTCGCTCAGGCCGCGGCAGAGGCCGAGGCCGACTACCGGCGCGACTCAGCCCGAGCCCTGCTGGCCGTCATCAACGCAGGCGAGAAGCAGACCGTGGCCGAGCGCCAGGCGCGCGCCGACCTGCTCACCGCTGACGCCCACAAGAACCACCTCATCACGCAGGCTGCTCGCAACAGCAAGCGTGAGCACTTGCAGACGTTGCGCGCCCACCTGGACTCGCTCCGCACGCTCAACGCCTCCATTCGCGGCCAGACCTGACGAGGGAACGATGCAACTGAACGGGTACACCCCACGCGCACGCTCAATGGCCGAACGCCAGCTTGAGCGCGAGCAACGCAAGGTCACCGAAGGACAGATCGCAGACCGGCGACGCCGCGAGCTGATCGTCTACCTCCACCGCACCGAGGGCCTGAGCCAGGTCGAGATCGCGGCACGCCTGACGCGGGCGTCCGTGGCCGCTGGCGGTGCACCAGTGGGGGATGATGCGGTGTTCAAGATCATCAAGGCAGCAAGGAGCGCCCGTTGAAGCAGCTAGCGCAGGAGTTCGATCCGGCCATCCCGATCGACGGCATCCACGAGCACCCCGACAACCCCCGCAAGGGCGACGACCGAGCGGTCGGTGAGTCCATCGCCCGCAACGGCTTCTTCGGTGCGGTGCTGGTGCAGCGCTCGACCGGGAACATCATCGCGGGCAACACGCGCTTCCGGGTGATGAGCGAAGAGGGGATGGCGACGATCCCCGGCTTCTGGGTGGACTGCGACGACGAGACCGCGACGCGCATCCTGCTGGCCGACAACCGCACGTCCGACCTCGCCTTCTACGACGACGAGCAGCTGTTCTCACTGCTCCAGACGCTGGTCGACAGCGAGGGCCTGGATGGCACGGGCTACGACCGTGCGGCCTACGAGCTGTTGCTCCAGAGCGTCGAGGCCGACACCATCGTCGGCGGCATCCGCCAGGGCGTGGTGCCCGAGGAGCGCATCGACGCCTACAACGAGCTGGACATCCGCAGCCTGATCCTGCCCTACGAGTTCAGTCGCTACGAGCCCGTCGCCCAGGGACTGGCTACGTTGCGGACCGTGTGGGGGATGGACACGAACGCCGAGGTGGTCGAGCGGCTCGTGCAAGAAGCATTGGAGGGCTTCCGTGCAGAGGGAAACGGTTTCGATCCCGCGGCTGACGCTTTCGCGGGGTGATCCCCTCGTTCCCTGCGCCTACGCCGAAGGCCTGAAGGACCGCTGGAACCGCCGCATCCAGAGCTGCGGTGCGTGGGTGCCCTACGCGCCACAGCACCTGTGCCCGAACTGCGGTCACCGGCTGGTCAAGTCGCACGCTCCGGCGCCCGCGGTGGGCGCGCGTGTCATCGACAGCAACGTGGCCATCGTCGACGAGGGCACCGGCAAGGTCGTCGCCGTGCACATGGTCTGCGCCACCGACCTGGCCACCGATCTGGCGTCCTCGCTGAGCCAGGTGAAGTGGGACGACCAGGTGTTCGCCAACGTCACCACCACCTCGCGCCTCAACGGGATGGCCGTGACCCACCGCACGTTTGGCTACCAGCCTCCGGTGCCGATGCGTCGGCGCTACGGGTGCTCGCGGTCGCAGTTCAACACCGAGTACCCGAGGGCGATGGACCAGATCGCTCAGTTCTGCCGGGTGGCCGAGCACGTCTTCCGCACCAACGCCAGCGACGTCCACGACATCACGGCCCGCAAGGTGCGCGATGCGATCGCCCCGGCCTGGCTCATCGCAGGCACCCCGTGGTCCAGCGGGATCATCAACAAGACCGTCTCGCTGCCGTATCACAAGGACCAGTCGAACGTCACCTCCTCATGGAGCGCGATGCTCGTGTGTCGGCGGCAGGTCGCTGGGGGCTACTTGCACCTGGCCGACTACGACACCTACCTGAGCGTGCCCCACGGCTCGATCACGATCTTCGACGGCCAGTCGATCGTCCACGGCGTGACCCCGATGACGATGACCCACCCGGCGGCCTTCCGCTACTCGCTGGTGACCTACGCCAAGGTCGGGATGCGGAAGTGCTGCGCCGATCCCACCCAGGAGGCCCAGCGCGCCGCCGTCGAGGCCACCGAGGCCGAGGACAAGCGAGCGACCGGCTGGCAGCCCTCTCGCAAGCCACGGAAGTACGCATGAACGTCGTCTACGTCATCGGTCTGCCCGGCAGCGGCAAGACGACGATGGTCGAACGAGCGGTGTCGATGCTGATGCCCGGGATGCTCGGGACCCCGGTGCTCGACGTGCCCGTGCCCCACGTCCGCTACGGAGGGCTCTGGCACATCGGCAAGCCCCGGCCCGACTTCGGCGGCACCGACACGCTCTCGATGAGCATCCAGCCCAAGGCGATCCACTGGCTGAGCGAGATCGAGACCGAGTGCGAGCTGTTGGTGGGGGAGGGTGACCGCCTCGCCAACGCAGGGTTCCTCGACGCCTGTCCCAACCTCACGCTCGTCCACCTCGACACCCCGCTGGAGTACGCGCGCTGGCGCGCCACCGTCCGTGCCCGAGGGCTCAACCGGCCCGTGCAGGACGAGTCGTGGTGGAAGGGGCGAGCGACCAAGGTCCGCAACCTCGTGCAGTGGCGCGAGGTGGTGACGCTCGACGGGACGATGCCCGCCTACTTGCTCGCCGAGCAGTTCGCCGACGTGCTGTCGAAGGCGGGGAGCGATTCGAGCCAGGTGGCGAAGTGACGGTTGTTCAGCGCTGAGACACCACGCCCGGCGCGCACCGCGGCCACGGCCTCACGTCCGCTGACCCCGCGCCAACAGCACGTGATGAGCCCGGCCAACAGGCCGCTGCGGTTGCGTCCTCCGTAGCACTGCACGAGCACGTTCCCGCCCTCGTCGAGGTGCTTCGCCGCCACTCGGGCGATGCCGTCGTAGCGCGCGAACAGCTCGTCGCTGAGCAGCCCGTCGCTCAGGGGCAAGTGGTGGTAGCGAGTGACCGCCAGGGCCAACTCGTCGTCGCGACGTCGCCACAGGTTCACGACCATCGTGATCCGGCGCGCGCTGACCGCGGCACGCTTGGCCTCGTCGGGCACGTCGAGCAGATGTGGCCCGATGAACAGGCGCCCGTCGCCCACGTCGTACATCAGCGTCTTCACGTGTGCACCTCGACGCGCATCGCCGGGTGCGCCAGGTCCGTGGTGGCCTTGTAGTCGTAGACGAGGTCGCTCCACGTGTACCCGTGCACCGCGGCCACCGTCCCCAGTTCATCCCGTGCGCCCTGCCACCCGTTGAGCTCACCCAGCGATACCTCGGGGAACAGCTCGCGGCGCACGCGCCACCCAGGCTCGGCCACGGGGGCGCCCCAGTACGGCGTGATCTCGCGCAAGTAGCGGTCCTCACTGTCGATGCTCCGGCCGGGGTACTGGCGGCGCTTCTCGATCGACTGGCGGTACTCGCACGTCATCACTTGCAGCTCGTAGTGACTCAGCTCGACACCGAACTCATCGCGCAGGCGCTGGAGCGTGGTGTTGGCGATCTTCTCCGTGCCCGCTGCGGCCTGGCGCGAGAGGTCGCGGCTGAGCATCTGCGTGTGATGCGGCCAGAGCAGTGAGAGTGTGCGACGCGGTGACCATGCGTCGAGGGCGCGAATGTCGTAGGAGGCTGTCCCCGCTCCCGAGCGGGAGAACAGCTCCAACATGCGGATGGCGATGTAGCGGCCGACCCCGTACACGCTGAGCACGTCGTGCCACCCGGCCTCGTAGTTGGCCCGAGAGGCCGCACCGTGCCACCAGTCCCGATCGGGCCAGTCCCGCGAGTACAGGGCGTAGGAGTACAGGTAGCGGGCCAGCTTCTCCGGGGTTCGCACAGCGCGGCGCTCCCGGCGGAAGGGCAGGCCCTCCCAGTTCTCCTTGAGCCAGCCGCGCAGCGCGGGCTCGCCCATCCCCAGCACCGACTCGCGGCTCAGTGCCGTCCACAGCGCCAGCGCTCCGCCTGTGTTGTAGACGCCCCCGTAGCAGCCCACTCGCCAGACCTGCTCCTGCACCGGCAGACCACGGATCATCCCCGCCACCATCGCAGCGTGCGGACTCGGCCCACCGACCGCCTTCTCGTAGCGGCAGAACTCGGCGAACATGCGCCAGTGGTCGACAGCGGGCATCAGCTCACGGTAGGTCGCTCAGGGAGTCTCGGGCTCTTCCATGTAGAACGCAGCTTCACTGCGCTTTGCCCGCTGGAAGATGCCGATGAAGGTGGGCTTGCCGCAGAAGCCGCACTGCTCCAGCTCCAGGTCGACGACGCGCACCGGCAGACGCAGTCCGATCAGCACGTCGCTGTCGTTCTCGTCCCACGTGGCCTCGCGGTGTATCCAGCAGGCCTCGCAGACCGGCGTGTTCACGTAGTCGCTCACAGTTCCCGCAACCCTTGCTCGGCTCGCCATGCACGGGCTGCGGCGAGGGTGGACGCGACGCTGGTGCAGGTCTTGTCGCCATGCGCCTTGAACTCCTCGGCGTACCAGGTCGAGGCTGCTGATCGGCTCGCCGCGATGAGGTGGAGCATGCACGCGTCGCAGTCCCACGACCACACGGTCCATCGGTCGACCATGCGCTCCGGGTGCTCGTGAGCGATCCACCACGGTCCCGGCTCAGTGAGGTCCGCGCGGACCACGTGCCTAGTCATTGAACGTCCTCTCCAGTCCGGCGGCGACGAGGAAGTCGCAGAACCCCTCGGCGCTCTCCCAGTCGCCTTCGGGCAGCTCAATGTCGGTGGGCAGGTGCATCACCAGCTCGGCCAGACGCACGAACATCGGCACGTCCACGTAGCCCATCGGCTCGCCCCACAGGTGATTGTCGACGGGCGGGAGCACTCCGACCTCGACCATCGTGGGTTCCTCGATGAACGGCAGCTTCTCGTAGCGCAGCGACAGGCTCCACGAGTTCGACGAGTAGGTGGCGTCGCCCCAGATCACCGAGAGATGCCACATGTTCTCGAAGTGGACCCATGCCTGGCGCGACTCCATGCGGAACTCGGGCTGGCTCGCCCAGAACGGGTCGGTCTTCGGGATGTGGTCGCCCGCTGACTCCCGGTAGAAGCGCGCTGGGTAGCTCGCCAGGCCCGCCCACAGGCGGCCATCGTGGATGTCCTCCTCGCCTTCGCGCAGCTGCTCCCAGCGGAAGGTATGCGGGTTCAGCTCGTCGGCCACTCCTGCTCTCCGTTCGGGAACATGTGGCGCGTCCATCCGGTGGGCGCCACGTCAGGTCCGGCGTGATAGCAGACGACCGCCTGCACGAGGTCCTCGAATCACCAGTGCTCGCCCATCGAGCACTCGTCCTCGACGATGACGATGCGGACGCGGCCGAAGGTCAGCGGGATCAGGCACCACGCCCGCCCGTCAGCCATCGGCTCGTGAGCGATCATCCCTTCCTGCCAGCTGTCATCAGGGAAGCGCTGCGGGTCGTAGCTCACCACAGCTCCAGGTAGTGGACGTTCCCGAGGGCGATCTGCCGATCGGGGTGCTCGCGCAGGAACTCCTGGGCCTTGAGGTTCCCGTCGCGGCACGTCTCGCAGTCGTGCTCGGGCTGGACGGTGGTCACCATCTCCGGGTCCGACGTCAGGGTCCACTCCACCGGGGCCAGCAGGATTCCCGCTGGTGCCTTGCGGTCGGCGTACTGCTTGACGACCGCCTCGACGGTCATCGCGTCGAGCTTGTCCAGCACGCCTGGCTGATCGAGCGTGACCCCGAGGGGCACGACGAGGGCGATGTAGTCGACGACTTCCTTGCTCTCCATCACTCGACCCCCAGGACCATCGCGGTGGAGGCCAGCCCGCTGGCCGTGATGAGCTCAGCGATGATCGCCAGTGGTGGCAGTCCCAGGCCAGCTGGTGGCGCCAGCGCGTGCTCGTAGCCCCCGAGGACTGCGGTCGCGATGAACCCGGAGATGGGACCGGGCAAGTCCTCGACCGTCCACTCCAGCGGGTCCTCGCGGATCACGGTGGCGTTGCGCAGGTGCGAGTTCAGCGGGTCGCGCAGGTTGAACACCGAGGCGAGCACGGCAGTCCGCACGCTCGTGTCACCGGCCTCGGCCAGCTCCTGCATCCGCCCCCGTGGGTAGTTGCCCCGGTCGTCGTAGTCGGCCTCCTTGACCCACGCCTCAGAGACCGTCCCGATGAACGCCCACGGGTACATCTTCCCGACGCGGCTGATCAGGTCGCCGAAGGCATCGGAGGGGTGCACGCCCTCGTAGCGCGGGCCCAGGTGGAGGACGACCGCCTCACCTCGGGGGCCAACCAGGAACACGGCAGGGCCGACCTCGTGGTCCTCGACGTAGGCCTGCTGGCCTCCGCCGCCGATCCACTCGGCGATCTGCTTGGCATCAGGCAGTGGGTTCGTCATCTGGGTTCCTTTCCAGTTCGTTCATCCACGGGCAGTCGCGGTCATGGAGCGTCTCCAGCCACGTGTGGTCGTGCGTGCCCATCCGCTCAGCCACCGCCCCACACCCCGGACAGACGGGCATGTCGTAGAGGCTCACGATCCCCCCTGCACCACGGCGCGCGGGTTGCCGCTGAGCACGGTCATCTCCCGTTCCTTGCTGGAGCCAGGGCAGAGCCAGTCGTTGTAGACGATGATGGCGATGCGATCGGTGGTGCTCCAGAAGCCCACCGCGACCTCGTCCTTCTCCCAGCAGGTGTGGGCGAAGTTGGGGAACCGGTCGGCGTTGAGGATCACGTCGGTGGCCCCGTCGTGGGTGGCGATCTGCTCTTCGGGCAGGTCCGTCTCGGCCTCCGGTGTGTCCGAGCACGCCGCCAGCGCGAGCGCGCCGATGAGCAGCAGGCGCCTCATGGCTCACGCCGCCGCAGTTCGCTCACGTCGTAGCCGCGCTCGGCCTCGTCGGCCAGGGCCTCGATGTCCTCGTTGGTGAGGATGCGCCCGGTCTTGGTTCGGTAGCCCTCGACGCCGCAGTCCTTGCAGAGGTACGTCGTGGCGTCGTGGAGCTGGTGGACGTTGGTGTGCGGGCAGTCGTTCATGACCGCCTCCGTGACTTCGGCGCTTCCTCGGCATCCATCAAGCGCCCCTCGGCGAACTCGACCTCGGCCCAGATGGCGCGGTACTCGGAGCTGCTGCGCCCACCCGCATCGCGGTAGTGGGCGGGGTGCTCGTAGTAGCGGGAGATCAGCTCCCCCGTGATGCGACTGAAGATGTCGTGGCGCAGCGTCATGCACCGCTCACAGCGGAACAGGGCCAACGTGCCGAAGCTCGGCCGCTGCTCCTTGCTCGCCACGATCAGGTCCCAGCGATGACGTAGAGGGCCACGGCACGCCGCGTACATCGCGGCGTAGTGATCCAGCTCCTCCTGGGTCAGGTTCGGATTGACAGGCATGGGTTCCTTTCGTCGGATGTCGGGTCGGAGGGGGCAGGCGCCGTGAACTGCACCCGCCCCCTCCGCTTGTCGACAGCGAGATGTCCCGACAACACCTCAGCCGTCGACGGGGGTGGGGGCGCGCGCTGCGGGAGGGAGTCCGAACACGCGCCCCCACGGTCCGTCAGCTGTCGTTGGCCGCCAGCGTGAACACCTGGTCCTCGTCGTTGTCGAGCACCCTCACGCCATCGACAGCGCCCTGGACCACGTTGCCCAACGCGGTGGCCAGGTCGGTGGTCCGCACGTCCTCCTTGGCCCCCGCCATCAGCTCGTGCTGATCGCGCAGGCTGTCGGCGGCGAGGCAGATCGCTTCGGTCCCGATCTGCCCGAGCACCCCGTCGTTGAGGGTGATCGCGTAGCGCACCGAGCGGTCGAAGACCTCCCGCACGAAGGCGGGCATGTACCCGTCGACGTGCTTCCAGACCTCGTCCCAGTCGGTGTCGTCCATCAGCGCGTCACCGATGACGCGGCGCCCGAGGCGCTCGACGCCCTCCCGGTCCATCGCTCCGATGCGGATGACCGCACCGATGCGACCCGGTCGCAGCATCCCCTGGTGGATGTCCTCGGCGTGGTTCGTCGTGAACACGGCCACGAGCTTGAGGCCCTTGGTCTTGATCCCGTCGAGCATGTCGAGGTGGCGTTCGATGGTCGCCCCGCTCTGCGCCCCGGCCATCGTGTCGATGTCCTCGGCGAACACCACGGCGGGCTGGTACATGCGCGCCAGCTCCAGTGTGGTGACGAGGTTGTCCTTGCCCGGGCGGCACATCAGGAACGTCCATCCGTGCTGCACGGCGATCTGCGCGGTGAGCAGCGCGGCGAGCGACTTGCCCGTCCCGTACGGCCCATCGAACAGCACGGCGAACTTACCGCCGTGCCCCAGCTTGGTCAGCAGCTCCTCGTGGCGGATGAACGCCCAGACGTCACCCTCCAGGCGACGCTGCACGCTCTCGGTGAACACCACGTCCTCGGGGTTCACCGAGGTCACGTCGATGAACGTCTCCCCACCGTCGAGGGCCTTGCCCTTGTAGATGGAGTTCGTCTTCAGGTGCTTCTCGATCAGGTCGAACAGCCCCTGCACGTGGTGGCGCCACTTGCGCGGCCCCTCGGCGTGGATGCGGAACACCAGCCCCAGCTCGGCGTCCTTGGCGTGGGTGAGGTGGATCGTCAGACCCTGCAACCCCGGCACCGACATGGCCCCCTGGGGCACCTGCTCCCGGTCGTTGGGGCCGGGTCCGGTGGAGATGTCCACGAACTGCGGCAGCTGCCTGCCGAAGAACGAGTACAGGGTCTGCCCGAGGGCGAACCCGGCGAACTCCTCGATCGCCAGCTTCGTCGCCCGTGCCCCGTCGAGTGGGCGGTAGGGGTACTGGCGGTCCCACGTGACGTCGTTCTCTTCGTCGTCGCGGCGCTTCACCAGGTACTGGATGTCCTGGTCGAGGGTCGAGTTGGCCGGGAGGATGTACTTCGTCCCCTGGCGCTTGATGTCCTCGTCGCCCCGCAACTTCCCGCCGATCTCGGCGAGCTTCTCCAGAGCCTGCTCGCGCAGGTCCTTCTCAGTCGTTGGCATTGGTTCCTCTCATGTTGGCGGTTGCTCTGCGGGCGGGGGGTAGACCCGACCGCGCAGAGTTCTGGTCGGCTTGCGCGCCGGGTGGCGGCCCGGTCCCCCGTACGTCGGGGGCACGAACCGGACCACGTCGTCCGGGTTGAAGCACAAGCGGTTGTTGATCTTGCGGGCACGCAGGTCACCGTGGTCGACCCACCCCCGCACCGTCTTGACGTCGACTCCGAAGAAGTCAGCGACCTCGGTACTGGTGACGCACTGGCTGGAGTTCAGCCGTGCCCCTCCGGCGTTCCGTAGCTCGACCGAGCTGCGATCGACGCGGTAGGTGGCGCCCACCTTGGTCGCCTTCAGGCGTCCCCAACCGATCAGTTGGTAGACGCGCTGACGACTCACCCCGAGGGCCTGCTGAGCTTCCGGGACCGTCATCCAGTCGCGGACTTCAGGCATGGTCTTGTTCCTTTCATGTGGTGATACCGCCCCGGAGCGGTACCCCTAGCCTAGCCGGTAGCACGCTGCGGTAGCCAATTGGCCGGGATGAATGGCAGGGTGATTTCAATACGCCCACCGCCCCGAGGCGATGCGCTTGCGCATGGCACGGCGCTCGTCCTGAGCCCACGCCCCACTCCACCCCACTCGCTTGCGGAAGCGGCTGCGGAGGCGGCGGACTTCGAGCATGTCGTCGTCGTTGATCGTGGGCCAGATGTCGAACCACGCCACGTCCCACGCGCCCCCGCGCGGGGCTCGCCAGTCGTGGACGTCCGACTCGTGGATGTTCAGCTCGACCCCGTGGTCATCGGCCAGCTGTTGGTAGTGCGGACCCACGGCGCGGATGACGCGTGGGTCGATCTCGACCACGTCGATGCGCTCGGTGGCGTGCCAGGTGATCGCCCGGTGGACGACCAGTCCGATGCCCAGCCCGGCCACGAGCAGGGTCGGGCGCTCCCAGCGCTCCAGCTGCTCGTCGACGACCATGTGGTCGTGGACCTCGGCCGGGGTGTCGGTCATCCACACCTGCCCGTCCACCGTCAGGCGCGTGTACGTCCCGGCGTCCACGCTGCGGTCGGTGCGCTGCGGATTGAACGCAGCCTTCAGCTTGTCGATGTTGGCAGCGGCCTCGGTGATGACCATCTTGTCGATGACCACGCCCTCGGCGTCGTAGTCGGGCAGCTCCACGAGCCAGTCCCTGGCGGCGAGGTCGGGGCCCAGCTGCGCGGCGCGGGCGAACGCCTCGGTCATCTCGTCCGCGGCCCGCTTCATCTGCTCGATCTGCTGGGGCGTGAACTCGGTGAGGTCGTCGCTCATGCGATGTGCCTCCACGGCTGGCCCGAGGTGGTGCGCTTGATGGGCCGCTCGCACAGCTCGCAGAACGCCAGGTTCGGGTTCCCGTGGGTGATCGACAGCGCGCACTTCGGCTCGTGGTCGACGTACTCCTCGGGCTCGACCGGCAGGCGATCCGTGACGTAGATGCTCAGCTCGGATGGAGCGTCACGCTGCGCTCGGCGGACACCGAACTTCCAGCCGAAGGTCCACCCGATGGCCGCACCAGCGAGCATGCCGATGGCCCAGATCACGCTCATGGCTGCACTCGCATCACGAACCAGGCCACCTCCGGGTACTGCTCCTTCAACCGGCGCACCGTGGAGAAGGCAGCGTCCTCGTCGTAGGTGAAGAACTCCACGTCCGGCACGAACAGCGGGTCGTCGGCGCGGTCACCGACCACCACGTGCGACCCGCGCGCTACGCCCAGTTCCACGGCCTTGCCCGTGGGCAGCATGATGCGGACCATCACTCCTCCACGGTGACGCGGGGCAGCACGTGGGCCAGGACGATGGCAGTGGCCGCGTCGATCCACACCTCCCGCTGATCCAGGTGGTAGGGCGGGGCCATCATCGGCAGCACCAGCTCGTGGAGCGAGCCTCGCTGGATGCCGATGAACGCGCAGGCCATCTCATCGGCCACAGCGAGCGCGCACGGCGCGGCCAGCTCCTTGTACGGGTCACGCCAGTGGGCGGTGTTGGCGTGCACGCGCACGTAGGCGCGCACCGCTCGCTCGGTGGCTTCACTCATGGTTGGTCCTTTCATGGCGATCGTCAGCGGGTGCTGTCGACCGAAGGGTGGTTCAGGCGCGACTGGACGCGCCGAACGATCTCGTTGACCTCGGTGGCGTGGAGGCGACTCCACCCCGAGGCGGTGCGCCAGGCGTTGTTGGCGGGCCAGCGCCCCATCATCAGCACCTGCTGGCGATCGTCGTGGTAGGTGCCCATCCCGACCTCGGGCAAGCGCACCGGGATCAGGCGCGGCCCGGGCATGACCATGCGTCCCGGGCGGTTGAACTGACCGGCGGAGATGTCGAGCGTCCAGTCGTCGCCCTCGCAGACGAGGTGCCCGTTCCACTTGGCGGTGTCCCCGGTGCGGTGACCCGGGCCCACGCCCAAGCTCCAGGCATGGTCGGGCCACTCGGCCAGCGGCACGTTGGCCTGGAACAAGTCCCACGCTGAGCGGTTGAACAACGCCAGGCTGACGCTCACCGGCTTGGCCTTCACGCCCAGCTGGCTGAGGGCCAGCGTCACGATGCGGGTGCCGTTGATGCAGTGGTCCGGCGTGAACGGGAAGTCCGGCTCGCTCGACCACTTGCGCCACGCCGCGGCCACGGCGCGCACAGTGCGAAGCTCATCCATCTCGACCTCGCCCGTTGCCTTGGCCGTTGCCCGGCCCGTTCCCGTTTCCGTTGCCGGGGTTCTCCGGTCGTCCATCCCCTCGTCCTCGTCCTTGCTCTTCGGTGGTGGTCGTCTGTGCTTGCGTGGTTGGCGGCTGCGTGGCCGCTGGTGGGGGCGCAGGGGTCGGTGCGGGCGTCGGGGCCGGAGTGGGCGCTGGCGTCGCTACGGGCCTGTCTGGCGGCCTCGTGGGCGGCGGTGGTGCCGGTGGTGGCGCAGGCGCAGGCGGTGGTGGTGGGGGCGGTGCAACATCGGCTGTGGAATCTCCACCGCCGTTGTTGCTCGCGGGCTGTGTCGAAGGTGGCACCTCCGGTGGCGGCGTCACCACCGGAGGTGCCGGAGGCGGAGGTGGGGGCTGGGCGACAGGTGGGCCATCGCCTTGCTCAACCTCCTCCGCCTCGATCACGATCGTGGGCTCGACCCCGCGCCACTCCGGCGTGGGTGGGGGCGTGACCGGCGCGGTGGTGCTCGACTCCAGCGGCTTCGTCTCCATCGGCTTCAGCCGATACTGGGCGAGCGGTGCCGTGGGCAGGGGGTCGAGCACGTCGGGCTCGTGGTTGGCCTCGTCGCATGCGCACGAGGCCAGGATCGGGGCCAGTAGTAGCCAGCGGAGGGGTCTCACCGCTCCACCCCTCGCCCCCACGGGGTCAACGGGTGCAGCGAGAAGGCCACGCACACGGCAGTCACGAACGTGACCATGCCGCTCGCCCGCCTTGGGTCCATCGAATGATGCGCCGACCCGGCGGCCTTGAAGCTGGCGACGATCATGTCGCAGACCTCTTGGACCCCGCGCCACGCTTCCGGGCTCTCACCCAGGCGCACGGTCATCTCCTCGACCAGGCCCTGGACCATCTCGTGCAGCTCCGGGGTGTCCTCCGCGAGCTGGGTCATCACGGCGTCGTAGGTGGCACGCCTAGCGGCGAGGTCCATGACTGCCTCCCAACGCTTGCGAGCGGACCGACCGCCACCGCCCATCGGAGCAGCGGATGACGCGCGGACGACGAGTCCACGCCGAGTGGGCGCACATGATGAGCTCGATCACGACGGCGTAGAGGATCAGGCCGAGGATGATGGCCTCGGTATCCGGGCTCACAGCAGTCCTCGCAGCCACTTGTCGAAGTCCTCGGCGCTCATCGCGGTGAAGGTGGGCGGGGGCACGGTGGCCGGGTTGGCGCTGGTCATGATCTCCTGGCCCTTGCCCCGGGCGTCAGCGACGATCCGCTCCCACGTCATCGCCATGTGCTTGAAGGCAGAGACGATGCGCGGCTCGGGTGCGGTGCAGTCCCCGTTCCCATCCGGTGGCCCGCTCATTACGACCCGCCCGTACAGGGCATAGCCCGCCATCAGCGAGGCGCAGGCGTTGAACTCCAACGCCTCGACCATCCCGTTGTCGTCGACCCACAGGTTGTGCGTCCGATCGGGCAGCACCACCAGGTCCAACGTGGCTCCGGCGAGCGCAGCCTTGATCCCGTCGTAGCTGTTCTCGATCATCCAGTGGCGCCCATCCGGGGCGACCACCAGCAGCTCACCGTTCACGTGGGCCTTCCTCCCTGCTGCACCCGCTCCATCTCGACGTCCCAGCGCACCTCATCCTCGATCGTCATGGAGTTGTGCCTCATCGAGTTCGGGCGCCCCTCCAAGGGCAGCCCCGTGCGGTGAACGATGACCCGCATGATCAGCTCCCACTGGGAGCAGTACCCATGACGGTTGGCCTGGCGGTTGGCGATCTCGTTCATCGAGCGGATGGCGTCGAGCAGCTCGGCCACGGTCCACTGCTTGCCCGTCTTCGGGTTCACCAGGCTGACCGTGTGCTGGGCGCAGGTCAGGGCACCCGGACGGGCCAGTCGCCTGCACCGCGGACCCCGGGTGGTCGGTGCCGCGCAGCGGCCCATCACACCGGGCTCCCGTAGTAGTTCGAGCACGACTCGGTGAGGCAGTGCCCCACGGCATCGGCCCGGGCGTGCCCGCACCACGCCATCCCGTCGTCGTTGCTCGGGTTCTCCAGGCTGTCGATGTAGGCGGCCAGGTCGCGGGCGTCGTCGTCGCTGACGGTGACCACCCGCATCTCGGTGTCGGTGTCGCGGTTGCGGGCGTTGCCGAACCGGCGCAGCTCGTCGATGGCGATGCTCGGTCGGCGCTTCATGGCCGCCCCTCGGCCCACCACGGGCGGCTCCACACGTCGCTGTCCTTGCGGCGGAAGGCCACCGTCGTGCCGAGGGCGACCTGCTCGATCATCACCTGCACCGGGCCGACCCCGTACTCGTCGCCCTCGTCCACCGTGGCCACCCACACCTTGCGATCGGCCGGTGTCCCTTCGGTGCTGCTCACCGCCACCCGTGGCGCCTCGGGGTATGCCTTCCCGGCCATGTCGGCCACGCGCGTGGCCAGCTTCAGCACGCTCTCGGCCAGGCCCAGGATGTCCTCGCTCAGGGCGGTGATCCCCTCCTGGGCCTCACCGATGTGAGCGGTCAGCCCGACCACACGGGCCGCCAGCAGGTCGATGTCCGCGTCCAGGCGCTGGACTCGCTCCCCCGCGTTCATCGCTCCACCGCCTCACCGGCCACGCTCGGGCGCAGGATCAGGCGCTGCCCGACCCCCAGCCCGAGGCCCATCCCCTTGGCCTCGAAGCACGCGTCGCACCCGTAGCCCCACGGCCCGGACTTGCTCTTGAAGTCGTAGGACGCTGGCCCGTGGGCCGCGTCCCAGTCGCACGGTGGGAGGGCGTCGACGACGACCTCCGTTCCTTTCATCGGCATGATGTTCCTTTCATCAGAACGCTGGTGATTCCCGGCGTCTACTTGTCAAGCCTACTACGAGGCACCCGGGGGCACCTAGTTTCCAGGGCTGATTCACCCGGCTTTACCGCTGGGCAGCGGCCGCCTGGTAGCGGGTCAGATCGTCGGCATCCTCCTCATCTGGATCGACTCATAGACCACGTCCGGGTCCTCGGCCAGCTCCTGGCAGGCGATGAAGATGTGGCCCTCGCACATGGCTCCCGCGGTGACCAGCCCCGAGGCATCGAAGCCCGGACGCCACCGCCAGCGCACCTCCATGACTGCGGGCGCGAGGCACCCGACCGGACCGTGCTCGCTGTCGACGGTGTAGTCGCACGTGCCACTCATGGCTGCGCCTCCGGCGCGTGCAGATCGACGAGGTAGTCGATGGCGCAGGGCAGGCAGAAGAAGCGCGGCCCAGGGGCCACGTCCTGCTCGGTCTCGATGGCCACCGTGGGTGGCCGCTCGCACTCGCCTCCGGGCTCGTAGCCGATCTCCAGGGTGCCGACCCGCAGGAGCTGCTCCTGCTGCCGTTCACTCAGCCCGTTCCAGCACGCCATCCCCCACCAGTTGCCTCGGCGCGTCACGACTGGTCGGTCCCGACTCATGGCTGCTCCACGAGCCGTGGCTCGATGTTCCACGCAGTGAGTGGGCGGTTCGGCTGCCCGTCCGGGCGCAGCGGGTTCGTGATGCTGACCGTGCGCCACACCACGAACACGTTGGGCAGCGACTCGAAGTGCAGCGCATCCTCGATGGCTGCGCTCCAGCGCACCTCCCCGGCATGGCCGTGGTCCGGGTCGAAGAAGGCCAGGTAGTGCCCGACCAGTTCCTGGTGCCCGCCGATGGCGTCGCCCTGGCAGACGATCACCCACATGCCCGCTGCGCCTCCCGTGCGGCTCGCTCGGCCCGCTTGCGCAGGTCCCTGCCGTATGCCCGCTGGTCCAGGTGGTGGACGACCTCGGGCACCGCCAGCACGGCGACGATGGCCGCCACGGTGGCGGCGATCAGCACCTTCATGGCTGCTTCCTCATCACGTCGGGCTTCTCGGCGAAGCGGTCCTTGAACTGGCCTCGGTAGGTGAGGTCCTTGGGCTTGGCCGAGAGCACGACCAGCACCCCCAGGGCCACCGACCCGAGGACGAAGCCGATGCGGTGGATCACCCTCATGGCTGCTCCTCGACCTGCGTGACCACCCCGTCGTCACCCACCTGGAAGAACCTCGTCCCGAACTGATCGCTCATGGCGATGCGCCCGTCCGTGGCGGTGAGGTCGGCCAGTCGGTAGCCAGTGCCCTCGGGTGTGATGGCCAGCACGAGGTACGCGCCCTCGTCGCCCTGCCACACGATGATCGGGTCGTCGTCCGCCCCGAGCACCCACGCCTGGCGCCTGCGCCCGACGTCCCCCTCGGTCCAGTCACCCGCCCAGTAGCGAGCGGCGAAGTCGACTTCGATCGGCTCGCCCATCACAGCATGTCCCGGTAGTGGCTCGGTGGGTCCAGCACGGGCTCGTAGCCCCGAGCCCACGAGCGGCTCTCCTCGGCGTCCCAGGCGGCGACTCGCTCCATCAGGCGCCACTCGAAGCCCACGTCGAAGCACTCCGGGCTGTGCTCCGGCGTGCCTAGGGCGATGTTCCCGTCGAGGCCCTCGTGGGCCAGCCACATGTACTGCGCCCGGTCCAGCTCCAGGCTGTCGGCGTACGCAGCTCCGGCCATGAGGTGCTCGCGGTCGGTGTCGTCGATCGTGCGGAGCTTGATGGCTGCGCCCGCGTCGAGCGCCTCAGCGAGGCGTGCGGTGGCGTGCATCTGGCACACCACCTCCCGCTCCCCGTCCCGCTCCACGAGCACCGTGGCCGTGTGGTCGCAGCCCACCTGGATGCCCTCGGGAGCGAACTCCGGGTACAGGTCCGGGTGCCACTGCTCGTCCATGCAGTTGCCGATCATCGCTCGATCACCTGCGTGATGACGGCGGTGGGCACCACGTCACATGCGCCCGTGGAGATGACCGCTCGGTGCAAGGTCATCGTGCCATCGGCCTTCACGTCGACGCTGTCCGTCTGGACGTGCTCGCCCCCCTGGACGTCGTAGATGATCGTGACCGGCACGGCGAGCGCCCGGAGGTTGACGATCGAGAACGCTGGCTCGACCGTGACCAGGCCACCGGCCGAGCCGAAGCACTTGTTGCTCGTCACGGTCAGGGTGATGCCGTAGTCGGCAGGGCCCAGCGGCAGCGGTGGCGCGGTGGTCGTCGGCGGCTGCGTCGTGGTCGGCGGCTGCGTGGTGGTGGGCGCGGCCGTGGTGGTCGGAGCCTGCGTCGTGGTCGGCGCGGCTGTCGTGGTCGGCGGCTCGGTGGCTGCCGGTGCCTCCGTCACGGTCGGTGGCTTCGTCGTCGGGGCCTCGGCCTCCGGCGACCCTGAGCTGCACGCACCGAGGACGACGACCGCCCCCAACGCCAGCAGCACTCGCTTGCTGTCCATCTGTTCCTTTCCATGCCCGGCTGGGTGCCGGGTCGCGGGCCAGGTGGGACTCGAACCCACGAGCAGCGAAAGGAACGCAAAGCTGCTCTCTGCCTGGACTGACCCAGAGTGGACCTGACGGGAGTCGAACCCGCAGCATGGAGGTCTAGGTGTCCACGCTCCTGCCAGGGCAGGCCCAAGGTGTGGCTGGGCAGGATGGCGCCCTGCCCAGCCACGATCATCCGCGCCACTCGGTGCGCAGGTAGCTCCCGACGAGCACGACTGGCCCGTCCTCGCCGAGGTGCTCGTGCACGTCCCAGCTCCCGGCTCGACGATGGATGGCGACCACCCCGCGGCACACGTCGACCTCGCTGTGCAGCTTCTCGGTCTCGCTGCCGTTGGCCCAGCGCAGGATCACCAGACCACCAGCCAGTTGTATGCCAGCAGTGGCGGAAGGGCGACCACGAAGGCGACGAGGAAGCGGGTCACGTACCGGCGCACCCGCACCTCGCGCACCGAGATGCCCTCGGCTCGGGCGATGCGCATGTCCTGGTACAGCTGCTTGCGCTCAGCGCGCAGCTGGTCCTCGCTCTTGACTGGCCTCCCGCTGCCCCCACCGCCGCTGAGCGGGATGGTCAGACGCAGTGGTCCGAGGCCGAAGCCCAGGCTGAGCCTCATGGCTGATCCTCGACGTACCAGCCCCGGCTCATGGCGAACGCCATCGAGCACATGCGACTCCCGTCGAGCATGGCCCGGCTGTCGTCGTCGTGGCGCACGTCCACCCACCACGCCTTCCCCTCGGGCAAGGCGCCCGACGTGTCTGGCTGGCTGCGGCTGGCGGTGCGCTCGATGCGTCCGGCTTTGCGGTCGTAGTGGTTGAAGACCCTGGTCCCGACCTCGTGGGGCACGTCCGCCCCACAGGCCAAGCGCAAGGTGGTTGGCACCTGCTCGTCCATGTGTGTTCCTTTCACACGAGCCCAGGCGGGATGCCTGAGCTCAGCGCCCCGACCCCCCACGACAGGGGGTCGGGGCCGAGGCCGAGCCTCAGTAGTCGACGTCCTCGCAGGCCTCGTAGACCCAGCGCCCACCGACCGACTCGCAGTGGGCTTCGGTGCCCCCGAGCAGGACCAGCGTCTGCGACCCGTCGAGGTCGCACGGTGCGGGCTGGTCCCACTCGATGACGATCTCCACGCCCGGCTGGCAGGCCACCGTGGGCCGTGGCCCGGGGCTGGCTGGCTGGCAGGCAGCGGGAGCGCAGCCACCAGCGGCTGCGAGGGGGAGGAGCAGGAGCTTGAGCATGATGTGTTCCTTTCACGTGCTCGTGTCCCGGGGCATCGTGCACCGGGAGGTCGGAGCTCAAGCCGCAGCCCGAGCGCCCACCTCCCGGGGCAGGGGGATCGCACCCCCCCGACCCGGATCGGATCAGGCCGTGGCCTGGACCGGCGTGGCCTGGGCCTTGACCCCCGCGGCGTACATCCCGTTGATGAACCTCGGCGGGATGCCGATGGCCGCGGCCACCTGGTTGGCGTTCATCCGGTACGGACCAGCCGGGTCCTTGAGGATGCGGACGAGTTCCCGCATGGCCGGGGCCGTGTTGTCGGGACCGTGCTGGCGCAGGTAGATGCGGTCGATGTCGCGGGCCGCGGCGTACCACTTGACCGGCGTGAGGTCGATGCCCAGCTCATCGGCCAGATCGGCGACGTTGGCTCGCTGCTCATCGGAGCACGAGGTCAGCTTGACCCCCTTGTCGAGGGCGGCCCGGATCTTGGCCTCATCCCCCTGGAGCTCGGGCCACGCACGCGAGGCCTCATCGAGCTGGTCGGCATTCCATTCGCTCATCTCATTCACCATCGGCGCTGGTGGGAGCGGGGATCGCTCCACTCACCGGCGCCGTTCCTTTCATGTGTACCAATCTACCGTCGGCCAGCGGGGATCACTCCGCCCAGCGGGGATTTCCGGTGTGTCACTTGTCACACGGCTGCGGTGGGGGCGGTCCGCTGAGCTCGTGCGGGCGCACGCCCGGAGGGCGCTCTCCCGCTGTGCGAGTGTCCGCAAGTTGGACCTCCGATCCGTATACGTATCCGCTACAGGTGAGGTATCGTGTACGTATGCCTCGGCCCCTCCGTAACTCGTCCGGTCCCGCCCGGGCCATCACCCTTCGTCTGTCGCCTGCCGCTGTCGAACGGCTCGATGCCCGCCGGGGTCCGCTGAGTCGGGGGGCCTATCTGGAGTGGATGATCTTGGAGGGGGCGGCTCCTGAGACGTTCGCTCCCCGGGGCACGATGACGGTGGTGCCTCGGTCGGTGACGCCGCCGCTCGTGGCCGACCCGTTGCCGCGCCCTGAACCGTACGTACGTACCCCTCGGGAGCAGGTTCGTCAGGAGGTCCGCAAGCGGGTCGCTGAGGAGGCTGTCGCCGCCTTGGCCGCCGGGTCGATCGTCGGTGAGTGCGTGCACAAGCGCTACGTCGCCGTGACGGGCGGGCTGCTCCGGTGTGAGGACTGTGGCGCCGTCCGGGGGATCGACAAGCGGTGGCGGGTGTGAGGCGGTGCGTTACGGTGCACCTCGATGCCTCGACGTGCCCGGGGGCCGCGGATCGCCCTGACGATCCGGTTGCCCTATGACATCTACCGCGAGGTGTGCGTGCGGGCCGAGGCTCGGAACTGGTCCTTGAGCGACTTCGTGAGCTTCTGCGTCGCCAAAGAGATCAGCGGCAAGTTCCGCAAGACCGGGGTCAACCCCATGACCGGGACACATGGCCATGCGGCGGCCGACGACTGGTTCGGGCGGCTCGACGTGACGGACGAGGTGGCCAATGGCTGACCCTCCGAAGCGGGTCGGCGCGGCGGCGCTCGCCCTCCGCTTGGCCGGGGCGGGGTATGACGACGTGGCCGAGGCGCTCGGCCTGGCGAATGCGCTCGTGGCCCGGCGCATGGCCGAAGAGGCGTTGGAGGCTCGGGCGTGGGACGACGTCGACGGGCGGGAGCGGATGCGCGCCGAGAACGGGGCTCGCCTGGAGCGCCTGCTTCGGAGCGTCTGGGCCAAGGCCACCAACCCCGACCACCCGGAACAGCTCGTCGCGGTCAAGGTGGCGAAGGAGCTGATCGACCGACTGTCGAAGCTGTACGGGCTCGACGCCCCGCAAGAGGTCGTCATCCACACGCCCACCGCGACCGAGATCGACGCGTGGGTGGCGGGGATGCTCGGCTCCTCGGCCGCTGAGCTGATGGCGATGGAGCCCGAGGTCGTCGAGGGCGAGGTGGTCGATGAGGCCTTTGCCGAGCCGTGAGGCCGACGCGGACGAAGTGGCGGCGTGGGTACGGAGCGCGATGATCGCCTTGGACGACACGCCCCGAGAGCGGATGTGGCGGTGGCGCGCCCTCGGCGGGAACTACGGCGACGCGGTCGCCGGGGCGCCGGGCATGGCCCGTCTCGGCATTCGGATCACCTTGGACGAGAAGCGCTTGTTGTCGCGGATCGCCGCCGATCGGGGGTTGCCGATGGAGACGTACGTGCGGCGGTTGCTCGGGACGGCGATCGTGGCCGTGGACCGGGTCGACCCCGACGCCTTGCCGTTCATCTTGAACGGGGGGATGATCCGGCCGTGACCGTGGACCCCGACGCCTACAAGCAATGGACCCCCCAAGCGCAACAGCGTGCCCTGGAGGCGCTGAAGGCCCGCTCGTCGGAGGACTGGCGCCCGTTCTACTGCCCCCGTCCGGGCTGTGACGGCAAGCCCCACGACACGTGGACCTGGAACCATGCGCGGGCCGATCAACACCCGCCGATGGACAACGAGTGGTTGACGTGGTTCTTGATCTCCGGGCGCGGCTCGGGCAAGACGCGCACCGGGTCCGAGTTCACCCATCGCATGGCCAAGGTGACGGGGCGGATCGCCCTCGTCGGGGCGACCGGACCCGACGCCCGCGACACCATGATCGAGGGCGAGAGCGGCCTGATGACGATCGCCCCGCCCGGCCTGCGCCCCAACTTCGAGCCCTCCAAGCGCCGACTGACGTGGCCCAACGGGTGCATCGGGACGATCTTCTCCGCCGAGGAGCCCGACCGCCTCCGCGGCCCCGAGCACGGGTACGCGTGGTGTGACGAACCGGCCCACTGGGCCCTCGTCCAAGAGGCCTGGGACAACCTCATGTTCGGCCTGCGGATCGGGAAGCGGCCGCGCGTCGTGTGCACGACGACGCCCAAGCCCCGCCCGTGGGTCAAGGAGACGCTCAAGGAACCGGGTACCCGCATCTCCCGAGCCTCGACCTACGACAACCTCGACAACCTCGCCCCCGCCTTCGCCGAGCGGATTCTGCGCAAGTACCAAGGCACGCGCCTCGGGCGGCAAGAGCTGTACGGCGAGGTTCTGGAGGACGTCGAGGGTGCGTTGTGGACGTACGACTTGATCGAGCCCGACCGGGTGCCCAAGCCCCCCGACCACTTCCAGCGCGTGGTCGTGGGGGTCGACCCGGCCGGAGGGGCCAAGAAGTCCAACGACGAGACCGGGATCGTCGTCGTCGGGGCCTACAACGACCACCTCTACGTTCTCGCCGACCGCTCGGGCCGCTTCTCGCCGTACGGGTGGGCCCTGGCCGTGGACGCGGCGTACGAGGAGTTCGGCGCCGACGCCGTCGTGGCCGAGACGAACTACGGCGGCGAGATGGTCACGAACAACCTCCGCATGGCCGGGGTCACGAAGCGGGTCATCGGGGTCCACTCGCGACGGGGCAAGGCGATCCGGGCCGAGCCGATCGTCGGCGTCTACGAGCAACACCGCGCCCACCACGTCGGCGTCTTCGAGGAGCTGGAGGAAGAGCTGACCTCTTGGCAGCCCTACGAGGACCGCGACAGCCCCAACCGCCTCGACGCTCTTGTCCACGGGGCCACGTCCGTCCTCGGCAAGTCCGCCGCGGCCACCGTCGCCAGCCCGACCCAGCTCCGTACCCGCGACGACGACACGGCGCGCATGCGTCGCCACCTGCAAGGAATCCGCCGATGAAAGGAACCCCATGAGAGCCTTCCAACTTCACCGCGCCACCGACGTCACCGGCGTCAGCGGCACCGGCATCGTCGCCGAAGGCGTCGAGTTCACCGATGGCACGGTGGCCTTGCGCTGGATCGGCAAGAACCCGACCTCGGTCGTGTTCCACGACCACGGGATCGAGAGCGTGCGCACGATCCACGGTCACGACGGCTTGACCGACGTCCGCTTCGTCGATCTGGAGCGGTGATGCCGGACGAGCCCGAGGAAACGATCACGACCACGTTCGAGACGCTGGGCACGATCCCCACCGGGAGCTTGAACGTGAACGTCGACTTCAACGACCTCATGGAGCGCTACGGCCAAGCCGAGGCCTTCGTCATGCTCGGTGACCTGAAAGACCTGCTGGCATGAAGGGCTACGTTGGCCGGGCGGTCCGGTGGCCAGATCAGGTTCGATGCCCGCCAGGTGGACAACCCGCCAGTTCACCGGGCCGCACCTCATGACCGCAACGAGTCGCCTCATCGTCTTCCGCCTCGTCCCGGACCACCTGAACGGCGTGTGGATGGAGGTCCTCCCCGGGAGCATCCCCCCGTTCTGGGTCCAAGACGGTGACGAGCGGGTCGAGCTCGTCATGACCGGCGACGTCGAGTGGGATGGGCTCGACAACTGTGCCGAGGTCGTGGTCCCGGTGGAGCGTCTGGGCGAGTGGCGCCGGGAACACGCGGACGCATGATCACGACGATCCGCTTCGACGTCCACGGCCAGACCGCGGCCAGCGTCCGCGAGGAGGCGCTGATCCGCTTGCGCGCCTTCGACTCCGACTTCGACCACGAGTCCTGGACCATCGAGATCGACGTGTTCGAGGAGAGCACGGCGATCATCGGTGAGGTGGCGCTGTGGCGAGGCGAAGTGGAGGCCCGCCATCATGGCCCTCCTTTCTGACGCCTCGCCCCTGACCTTCGACGACCCGTTCGTCCTCGTCTCGGCGGCGATCGTGGCGATCCTCGCCGTGGCCCGGTGGACCCGGCTCATCGTCGACGACCAGTACCCGCCGACCCGCTGGCTCACGGACCGCTTCACCCGCCTCGTCCCCGGCAAGTGGGGCGTGCTCGTGGAGTGCGTGTGGTGTACGTCGCCCTACGTGGCCGCGATCATCGTCGGATGGGCGTGGGCGAGCGACCTGCATTGGACGTGGTGGTTCGTGAACTCCATCGCCGCGCTTTCGTGGCTTGCTGGCTACATGGGCACCCGCGACATCCCCCCCGATCAGCGGGAGTGATGGCCGCGGCGTGGGCTCTGCTCGGCTTCGTCCTCGCTGGTTCGGTGGGGCTGGTGATCGGGGTGCTCGTCGGCGATTGGTGGCAGCGCAGATGAGGGAGACTCGCGGCATGAGTGACGACCCGTCCACCAAGCCCGTCGATCCCGACGAAGAGCTCGACGAGCAGGGCAAGCCGATCAAGGACAAGCCCGACAACCGCGGCCAGAGCAAGGACAAGGGTCCGACGCACGACCAGGGCGGCGGCAACGACCCGGAGGCCGAACCGAAGTGACCGACACCGAGACCACCGAAGCACCCGTCGAGGAAGAGGCGAAGCCCAAGCGGCGCCGCAAGACCGACACCGACACCGGCCAGGCGCGCCAGTACCCCGACCAGAAGGGGCTGCGCCAGATCGAGACGAAGCGCCGCGAGCGCGGCGGCACGTCTCTCCAGGACACCAAGAGCTTCGAGACCCGTGAGCGCACGGGCTGGAAGCCCCAGGAGGAGCCTTCGGGCGTGTTCCCCTCCTGGCACGAAGACCACTACGACACCGCCTGACCCTCGCTCGGGTGCCCTCGTTCCCCGACGTGGGGAACGAGGGGCGTAGTGTCGCGGCCCAATGGCACGGGCGCGTATTGCTGAGCCACAGGCTCCCACCGGCTTCGTGGCCTCAGCGGTCCGCTTGCCGACACCGTCACGGAACATGGCCGGGCGTGCCGAGAGCTGGCAGTCCGAGGCGTGGAACTACTGGGAGACGGTGCCCGAGCTGCGCTACGTGGCGACGTGGATCGGCAACGTCATGTCCCGGGCCATGCTCGTCCCGGCCCAGCGCGAAGGGCGCATGCTCGTTCCCGTCACCAAGGGTCCGGCCTTCGAGGCGATGGAGCAGCTGTACGGCGGGCCGCAAGGCCAGACCGAGATGCTCCAGAAGATCGGGGTCAACCTGACCGTCTCCGGCGAGGCCTACGTCGTCAACCGGGCATCCGAGGACGACTGGAACACGCTGTCGAGCGGGAAGGTCACCCAGCAACCCGGCCAGCTCATCAAGGCCGACTTCGGCACCGAGGGTGGCGCGAAGCCGTTGCAGAAGTCCGACCTGACGATCCGGGTGTGGACCGCTCACCCCCGCGACACCACTCGTGCGGACTCCCCGGTCCGGGCCAATCTGGCGACCCTGGCCCAGATCGTGGCGTACGACGCCCACATCGCCGCCCAGGTTCGCTCGCGCCTGGCCGGTGGTGGGGTGTTGTTCCTGTCGAACGAGGTGCAGTTCCCGATTCCGCCCGGGATGGACCCCGCGGCGTCGCAGGCTGAAATCTTCATGGCCCTGCTCGGCGAGGCGATGATGACGCCGATCCACGACCCGTCCAACCCGAGCGCGCTGGTCCCCATCGTGGCGATGGTCCCGACCGAGAGCCTCGGCAAGAACGAGCACCTGAAGTTCTGGACCGAGCTCGACGCGGCGGTGGTCGAGATGCGCGACGCGGCGATCAAGCGCCTCGCCCTCGGCCTCGATGTCCCGCCCGAGGTGCTCTTGGGCGTGGCCGATGCGAACCACTGGAACGCTTGGCTCTCCGAGGAGTCCGCGGTCAAGGCCCACCTGGAACCGCGCTTGGCGATCGTTGCGGGTGCCATGACCACGTCGTACCTGCGCCCGTCGCTCAAGGGCCAGGTCACCAACCCGGACGACTTCTACGTCATCGCTGACACGGCGTCGATCCGCCTGCGGCCCAACCGCTCCGAGGAAGCGATCGAGCTGTACGACCGGGGCGAGTTGTCTGGCCCCGCTCTCAGGCGGGAAACCGGCTTCCAACCGGAGGATGCGCCCGTGGATGAGCAGTTCAAGGGCTGGCTCCTGCGGAAGATCGCCACCGGCTCGACCAGCCCCGAACAGACCCAGGCCGCGCTGGCGATGCTCGGCATCAACTTCGGCCCGATCGTCGTGGACGGGGAGAACCGGCCCCCACCCGACGACCTCCGCACCGACACCGTGCCCGCGATCGCCCGGCGCGAACTGCCCGATGAGGACGCGGGACGCTCCCGCGCTGAGCGCGTGCCCGAGGGCCTCGCCGCCAGCTGCGATGCGCTCGTGTTCCGGGCGCTGGAGCGGGCGGGGAACCGCTTGCGGAACGCCCACCCGCGCACCGACACTTCGAGCATGACGGCGACCGACGTCTACCGCACGTTGGGAGGCGACGTGGACAAGCTCCTGGCCGGGGCGTGGGACTGCGCCAATGACCTGTTGGCCCCGTACACCGACGACGTGGACGGGGTGGTCGAGACGCTCGACTTCTACGTGCGCGGCCTGCTCAGCTCGAAGCGGCCCCACTCGACCGTCGTCCTCGGCGCCCTGCTCCATTCCCGCCCGCTCCCCTTGGCGCCCGTCCCGTGAACGCCGCCGAGCTGGCCGAACTGCTGCGCGGCGACGTCGCCACCGCGCTCAGCCGCACCAACACCCGGGCCCGCGACCGGGAGCTGCGCCAGATCGCTGCGGACGCCTTCGCGATGGCCTACGACGACATCTCCGACGAGCCCACCGAGGGCACCGCGGCCTTCGTCGCGTCGATCGAGAACGCCATCAGCCTGACCGAGCCAGACGGTTCCGAGGAACAGGTCGACCGGGTCACGGCGATGGTCAGCGTCGCCGCGTCCAACGCGGCGGTCCTCTCGGCCACCCCTCCCGGCACGCCGATGCGCTGGGTGACGATGGAGGACGACCGGGTGCGCGACCTGCACACGCCTCTCCACGGCGAGGTGCAAGCGGCCGGTCAGCCGTTCCTCGTCGGCGGGGTCCCGCTGCTCTACCCGGGCCAGCCCATCGGGCCGCCCGAGGTCTGGATCAACTGCCGCTGTACCTTGCAGCCGTCAACGCTCTCGGCAGCCGCTGTGCCCGCAGCGGTGGACGCACCCGCACCGTCCGCCAGCGTCGCTGGGCTCGCCCGCCCCTCGGCGCTGGTTGCCGAGGACGACCCCGAGCTGGTGGCCCGGGCGTTCGACAGCGCCAAGCGCAAGCAGATGGCCAAGCGCCACACGGCGATGCCCGATGGCAGCTTCCCGATCGCCAACGCTGAAGACCTCCGCAACGCCATCCAGGCCATCGGCCGCGCCAAGGACCCGGCGAAGGCAAGGGCGCACATCCGCCGCCGCGCCAAGGCCCTCGGGCTGACCTCGCTCATCCCGGACTCCTGGACCGCGAGCGCCGAAGAGGACGAGGCGACCGACAAGGAAGAGGCCGGTTTGCTTGCGGCTCCGGTCGAAGGTGAAACGTTCCTTGAGGGATGGCCCAAGAGCAGCTCGCCCCCCGGCACCCACGACGCGCCCGGCTGGCTCACCCACCCGCGCGAGACCCAGCGCCTCCGCAACTACTGGGTCAAGGGACCCGGCGCGGCCAAGATCGGCTGGGGCTCGCCCGGTGACCTGACCCGCTGCGCCAAGAACCTGCGCAAGTACGTCGGACCCCACGCCTGGGGCACGTGCCAGAACATGCACAAGGAAGCACTCGGCATCTGGAACCCCGAGAGTGGCGGGCGCAAGAGCGACGCCTCCCTGGAGGCCACCGCCGAGGACGACACCTCGCCCGAGACCCTGGCCATGATCGACGCGGCATTCGCGGCGGCCAACGAACTGGAGGAGAGCCCGATGCTGCTGTACCCGAAGGAGTGGTTCGACGACCCGGGCTTCGATGCCCCGACCCCGTTGACCATCACCAGTGACGGCCGCGTGCTCGGTCACCTCGCCACCTGGGACACATGCCATGTGGGGATCACGGGCGAGTGCGTCACGCCTCCGCGCTCCAACACGAGCTACGCCCACTTCCGCACGGGCGAGGTCGAGACGCGCGAGGGCGAGCTGGTCGCGGTGGGCCAGATCACGATGGACACCGGCCACGCCGGGAAGGACGTGGGTCCGGCGGAGACCGTCTCCCACTACGACAACACCGGCACGGGCGTCGCCGACGTCAACGCAGGCGAGGACCAGTGGGGCATCTGGGTCGCCGGGGCCATGCGTCCGGGCGTCTCCGAGCACCAGGTGTACGTCCTCAAGGCCACGGGCGCGCTGTCGGGCGACTGGCGGCGCATCGGCGGAAACCTGGAGCTGGTGGCCGCGCTGGCCGTGAACGTCCCGGGCTTCCCGATCCCGCGCGTCGAGATGGCCGCGTCGGCGGGGCGCACGATGTCGCTGGTCGCTGCGGCGATCGTCGCCACCGACCCCAACTCGATGTCCGAGGACCGCATGGTGCTCGCGGTGCAGCGTGCGCTCGATGAGCGTGAAGCCGCTCAGCAGCGGGCCCAGCGCGCCGCGGCGGTCACCGCCACCGGACGTCAGCTGCGGGCCGAGCGCCTGATGGCCGCGATCCCGGACAACTTCAAGAAGGGCGCCACGGGCAAGGACGAGAAGCCTGACTGTGGCAAGCGGCGCGACGACGAGTCCGACAAGGCCTACGAGGCGCGCATGGCGAAGTGCGAGAAGGCCGAGGACGACCGTCCGCCGTGGCTCAAGGAGAAGGCCTCAGCGTCGCGATGACCTGGGCGCCGATCCACTCGGTGTAGGCCGGGGGGATCGCCTCCGACAGCTCGTTGGCGTCCATCCAGTCGATGCCCATTGCGGTGCGGCCGTAGTGGTGCTCGACGTGGGCGCGGTGGACACGCGGCCCTCCGCCCTTGGCCCGCCCGATGACCTTCCCGCGCGTCATCACCGTGTTCCCGTACACCGACAGCCAGCCACCGATGTGCCCCGGTGGGCACTCGGTCCCCGTGAGCGTCACGTTGGACTCGAAGTAGCGGTGGCGCTTCACCGACAGCCCGAGCGCCCGCCCGCACACCCGCACCGGATCGCGCAGCGGCGCGCCCGGCACGTTCTCGATCACGTACGGCAGGCCGCTCGCCTGGAGCATCTGGCGCGTGGCCTCGATGAGCTCGGGATGGTCGTTGCCGTGGATGTTGTTGGCGACCGAGTACGCCTGGCAGGGGGGGCTGGCGTGCACGGCGGCGACGTGGTGCAAGGCGATCGGTGGGCACAGGGCGTTGCCCCGGCGAACCTCGAAGGGGTAGTGCGGTTGGGGCGCGATGTCGACCCCGATCACGCGGAACCCGGCGCGCCAGTAGCCCATCGCTGCGCCGCCCGCGCCGCAGAACAGATCCAGGAGAACGGGTCTGCCCATCTGCCGAGAGTACGGTGACGCCATGTCCGACCTCACCAACCAGACGGTGACGAACCTCGTTCCGAACACCCAGAACGGGGTTCAGGATTGGGCGACTCGCCATGCCAACCACGGCACGACCGCCCCCGGCCACGGTGGGTGGGGTCGCCTCGACGTCGGTGATCCCGGTGCTGTCCCCGATCCACGGATCGCCTCGCTCTCGCCCGCCACGGTCGCCGCGGCGGCCGGTGCGGTGACGGTGACGGTGAACGGATCGGACTTCCTGCCGACCGCTGTGATCGAGATCGACAACGTGGCTGTGCCGACGACCTACGTCAACCAGACCCGCCTGACGACGAGCTACGACCCGACCACGGCCGGGACCAAGCAGTTCACCGTGCGCCAGGGTCCCGAAGAGTCCAACAACTCCGCCTTCACGGTGACCTGAGCATGTGCAACTGCGGTAGCGGCAAGAAGAAGTACGTGGTGACGACCAAGGCCGGTCGTCAGGAGACGGTGGCCTCGCTCAGCGCGGCGATGGCGATCCTCCGCGCCGAGGGTGGGAAGTACCAGACCATCAAGGTCTGAGAAATCTCAGGGGAGTCGCGACGATCGCGACATAGGACCCCTTACAACGGCTCACTCCACCACGATCTCGGCGTACATGCCCTCCATGATGTGCGGCGGCCCGTCACCGAGCGGTGGCTGCTCGTTGCCGGTGGGCGGTGGGCCTTCCATCAGTTCAGCGATCATCTCCGGGTCGGCACCCACCGGGATGAAGCACAGCACCGCGTAGCGACCCGGCTCGTCGATGATCCCGTCGCCCTCCATCGCCCGGCCCGTCTCACCCGGCAGGGCCACGATCACCGCTGAGGGCTCGATGTCACCGACCTTGGCGTCCAGCTCCTCCTCGGGCAGCGCCAGCAGCTGGCCCACGGTCTCGGTCACCTCGTCCGGGATGCGGACGATGACCATCTCGTGGACCTCCTTGGTGGAGTCGTTCTGGAGGTTGAACTGCGTCCCGACCGGCGTGGTCGCCGGGAGCCCGTCGAAGCGGTAGTCGGTCGCCACGGCCGTCACCGCGTTGGGAGTGTCGGTGACGACCGTGGCGTCAGGGACGGTGGCCGCTGCGAGCGGCGCACCGTCATCGTCGTCGTCTCCATCGTCATCGCAGGCGATCAGGCCCACGGTCGCGATGAGAACTACTGCTGCTGCCCGTCTCAGTTGCATCGGCGGATGCTAGAGGTCAGTGCCCCGTGGAGGTTGACCCGCGCGGCGTGGTGTCGGCTTGGACCCGCGTGGTCGTCCCGATGTGGTGCTCGGGGCGGCGACGCAGCCCGGCCAGCCCGGCCAGACCGAGCAGGCCGAGCAGACCCCACAGGCCCGTCTTGTCGCTGTCGTCGTCATCGTCATCGACGCCCACGGCCTCGGCGACATCGTCGTCGTCGGGGACCGTGGCGCCCGCCATCGTGGCGGGGGCGAACGTCAGCACGGTGGCGGCGGCGCCAGCGGCCAGGGCCTTACGAGCGGTGATCACGAGACACCTTCCCTTCCTGTCCGACCACCTCGACGTGCTCTTCGGTCTCCGTCACGGGGACCTGCACGGTGCGGGTGGACTGCTTCTGGGTCTCCCAGCGGCGCAGACGCACCGTGGTGTCGACGGGGACCTCGACGATGCCCTTCACGGGCACCTCTTCGGTGCGCTCGTGGGTGCGCTCGGTGCCGACCGCGCCGATGGCGCCCATCTTCGAGCGGTCGTAGTCCTTGTCGAAGCGCTGGTCGGTGAAGCTGGTGCCGTAGCCGTGGTCCTTGCCCCGGCTCGCCCAGTCGTAGCCGTAGTGCTGGTACAGGCGCTGCTCCTGCTCGGGGCTCAGATGCTGGTCCTCGTCGAAGTTCGGAGCGTCGATGATCCGCTCCTTGTCGAAGTTCAGCATCAGGTTCCCGTCGTCGCCGTGGAGTGCGGCCCCGGCGAGCGGCACGAGGCGCTGACCCTTGAAGGCCCCGGCCTTGACCGCGACCCACTCGGGGCGCTGCGTCACGTCGTCGTAGAAGATGTCCTTGATCTCGCCCAGCTTGTTGCCGTGGCGGTCGAAGGCATCCCGCCCGACCCACTCGTCGTAGCTGCCGACCCGGTCGGTCTGATTCATCGTGCGTCTCCTTGGTTGACGGACCGAGGAGCCCTACCCACTCCGGTGCTACGTGAGTCGATCGACCCCCAGCGCGCGCAGCTGGGCCACCGCCGTACAGATCGGGTGGGCATCCCCAGGATCGGCGTGTTCCTCGATCCAGATGAGCGATCGCCTGGAGAGGGTGTGGTCTTCACGCCACTCCAGCTGGACCAACGGGTGCAGCTCCACCGCCACTCCCCCCTCCCGGAGCCCAACGGCTGAACCCCGTCAGAGGGTCATTGTCCCACCGATGATTGCCCTGGCAACAGGCGTGGTCTACAGTGCGGCCCAGATCCCGACCCGTCCGGTCCGAGCGCAGCTCCCGGATGCCCGCCGCACAGCGGCGAGGTGGTGGGGCCTGTTGTCCCATTCCCAGCTTCGACTGACGGAGGCCGTGATGTTCGAGCTGCCCGAGAACCTTCCCGCGTTGAGCGTCGAGGAACTGCAAGCCCTGATCGACCAGGGACTCGACGCGCTGCGGACGCTGGGCGTCACCGCCGAGAGCGACGAGGCGACGATCGTGGAAGGTGAGCGCCTGGTCGGCCTCATCAACCAGGTCCGAGGCGAGCAGCGCACCAAGGAGACGGATGCCGAGCGCGTGCGTCGCGCCGAGGCGTTGCAGCAGCAGCTGGCGACCCCGCCCCCTGCGCCAGCGCCTGCGGCCGATCACACGCACAAGATCGCCGAGACGCCCGCCCCGACCCCCGAGCCGGAGGTCGTCGCCGAGGTCACGCCGGAGGCGGTCGTCCCGGACGAGGTCATCCAGCCCGAGCCCGTCGCCGCGGCGGCCTCGCCTGCCCGCCGCGCTGCGGCCAACAGTGCGCCACCGCAGGTCCCTGCGCGGCGCACCGAAGTGGCCTCCTTGGTGGCCGCAGCGGACGTCCCAGGCATCCCCACCGGGGCTCCGCTCGAAGGTCTCAGCGCGGCGGCAGTGGCGATCATCAACCGCATGAAGGCGCTGCCCACGCAGCGCATCGGTGGTGACGATGGCGTCCGCCAGCGCTACGGCGCAGCCCTCATCCACAAGCAGGGCTACGGCGAACTGGTCGCGGGTGTGTCCGGCGGCATGGACGACTACGAGCTGGTCCAGAAGGCAGGCATGGAGACGCGCCTGCCCGGTGGATCGCTCGTGGCCGCCGGAGGCTGGTGCTCACCCTCCGAGACGCTCTACGACCTCTGTCAGTACGAGACCGTGCAGGGCATCCTCGACCTCCCGGAGATCGCCATCCCGCGCGGCGGCATCCGCTGGACGCAGGGTCCCGACTTCGGCGACATCTACGCCGAGTGTGGGTTCCAGTTCACCGAGGCAGCGGTCATCGCAGGCACGGCCCAGAAGACCTGCTGCATCGTCGACTGCCCGCCCTTCGAGGAGATCAGGGCTGACCTGATCGGTCTGTGCGTGAAGGCCCCGCTGCTCACGCAGGCCACGTACCCCGAGCTGGTCCGCCGGTTCATGGAGGGTGCGCTGGTCGCCCACCAGCACAAGGTCAACGCCTACCTCATCAACACGATGGAGCTGGCCGCCGGGACGTCGACGTTCGCCACCGACATGGACTCGATCAGCATCTCGCTCGGTGCGATCGGCATGGCCGCGATGGGCATGCGCTACCGCTACCGGATGGGCGAGACCCAGACGATCGAGGTCGTGGCGCCCTACTGGCTCAAGGCCTTCATCAAGGAAGACCTCGGGATGCGGACGTGGAACCCCGACGCCAGCGACGCCGCGGTGAACAAGTGGTTCTCGGACCGCAACCTCAGCGTCCAGTGGGTGTTCGACTTCCAGGACCCGGTGGTCGATCCGACCAACGACTGCCTCATCACGTTCCCGGCCAGCGTGAAGGTGCTCATGTACCCAGCCGGGACGTGGGTCAAGGGCTCGATCGACGTCATCAACATGGATGCCGTCTACGACTCCACCTCGCTGGAGCAGAACATCTACACGGCCCTGTTCATCGAGGAAGGCATCCTCGCCGTCCAGCGCTGCACGCACACGTGCGCCATCGAGATCCCCGTCTGCGTCAGCGGTCGCACCGCCGCCAACGACCTCATCGCCTGCATGATGCCGCCGGACGCCACGGCCTGATCGGTCCTGCACACCCGGAAATCGTGAGGAGGTGAGTCGATGAGCATGATCACAGGAGCCAGGGCCTACATCACGCTGCCCGATCCCGAGCCCCTCGGCGGAGGCGTGGTCAGCGTTGCCCAGGTCATCGACACCTCCGGTCACGAGCTGATGGGCGTGCAGGCCCTGACGGACGCTTGCGCCACGGCCGAGGAATGGTCGGAGTGGTGCGACATCTCCCCGACCGGGCGCAAGCTGTTCGAGGCCAACCCGGAGGTGGTGTTCGGCGAGCCCTTCGCCGTCTACGCCGGGGTGTCGTGCGACCTTCAGAAGCTGGACGAGTCCGAGGCCCGTGCCCGCAACCGTCTGGCCCTGGGTGAGAGTCGAGCGGTCGACCAGCACATCGACGCCATGCTCGCTGTCGACGCCGACGTCATCGACCTCGGCGGACCGATGGAGATCCAGGCGGGCATCGGCGCGGCCGAGGCCTTCGCGGCCACGGTCTACGGCGGCAAGCCCACGCTGCTCATCCCGCGCCTCTACGTGCAGTGCGCCTGCGGCCACGGCGCCCTCCACGCCAACCTCGACGGCACCCTGTCGACCTGCTCCGGGTCGCGGGTGGCGCCGCTGACCACGGCCATCACCGTCCCCGTCACCGTCACCGAGGGGACGATGTACGTGACCGGCCAGATCACGCTGCTGCGTGGACCGGTCAACTCGTTCTCCGTCCCCCAGCAGGTGCTGGATGGCGGCGACTTCGCCCCCATGCGCGCCCTCGCCGAGCGCGTCTACGTCCCCGTCTTCGACTGCCTCGTGGCGAAGGTCGAAGTGACCTGCTCATGAACAGGAGCGCGTAATGCCCACCAATTCCTTTCCGTTGGTGCGGGGTCGCACGATGCGGGTCACCGCCCTCGACGGCTGCTGCTCGCCTGCGTACGGGCCCGACAACCAGTCGGTGTCGGACGGGTTCGTGAGCGTCGCCCTGACGGCCAACATCAACGAGCCCGAAGAGATCGTCATCACCAACGCCAACGGCGCCACGTGCGTGCGCGACGCGGGCTGTCCCGAGTTCCAGGGCTACAACGTCGAGATCACGTTCTGCCAGGTGACGCCGTGCCTGTTCTCACTCGTCACCGGCCAGCCCGTGGTGCTCGACGGCGAGGGCAACGCCATCGGCTTCCGCATGAACTCCAAGGTCCGGGTCTGCGACAGCGGCTTCGCCCTCGAAGTGTGGATGGGCGTGCCAGGCGTGGCCTGCTCGGGTGAGGGTGGCGCCTTCGGCTACCTGCTCCTGCCCTGCCTCCAGGCCGGAGTGATCGGTGACTTCACGATCGAGAACGCAGCCATCACGTTCACGGTGACCGGCGCGGTCACCCGCGACGGCAACGGCTGGGGCACTGGCCCCTACGACGTGGTCGACGACGGAGGTGTCGCCGGACCGCTCAACGACCCGCTCGACGTCGATGACCACCTCCTGGCCATCTTCACCACGGTCCCGCCGCCCGAGGTCACGGACGGGTGCGTCGAGCTGGTGCCCCAGGGCACGGCAGCCACGGGTGCCACCGCCGGAACGCCCGGCACCTGGACGCCCAGCGGCGCCGACCGGCCCGCCAACGCAGCCGCCGCGACGACCGTCGTGGCCTCACCCACCACGGCGTGGACCGCGGGCCAGTACGTCCAGGGCTCCACCGCTGGTGCCCCGGGCGAGATGTACTGGGACGGCGCGGCCTGGGTGGCGGGACGTGCCGCGGTGGTCGGGACGCAGAGCGCCGGAGAAGAGGCCGCGACACAGTCGGCCCGCAAGTAGCAGGCGCGAGAATGCCCCGTGGCCTGTGTTCCGTTCGAGCCCAACTACGAGTGCTGTGACGACTGGGACTCGGTAGACCCAGACCTCCAGGAGCGCGCCACCGAGTTGGCGTGGTCGACGCTCCGCACGCTCACGGCTGGGCGGGTCGGGAACTGTCCGGCGATCGTCCGGCCGTGTCTCGGCCCGCCCTGCGACCCGTGCACGGAGTGGTGGACGCACCACCTCGACGCGCGGTCCAGCTGGGTCCGGGCGGGCCTGCGCGCCGGGGAGTGGATCAACTGCGTCTGCGCGGGCCCCGAGTGCTCGTGCGAGCGCCTGTGCGAGATCGTCATGCCCGGGCCAGTGGCCGGGATCGTCTCCGTGACGCTCGGCGGTGTCCTGCAACCGTCCGAGGACTACCGGGTCGACAACGGCCACCGCATCGTGCGGACCGATGGCCTGTGCTTCCCGTCCTGCCAGGACATGAACGCCCCGCTCACCGAGCCCGGCAGCTTCGGGATCATCTACATCCCCGGCATCGTCCCCGACTCGGCCGGGCTGTGGGCGGCTGGAGTGCTGGCGTGTGAATACTCCAAGGCGTGCAGCGGGGCGAAGTGCCGCCTGCCCTCGACCGTCACCTCGATCGCCCGCCAGGGCGTCAGCATGACGTTCTCCACGGCGCTGTTCGATGGCGGCCTCACCGGCATCCGCGAGGTCGACGCCTACATCCTCAGCGTCAACCCGCACGGGATGGTCGTCCCGCCGATGGTCTGGAGCCCGGACGTGCCCTGGGCCAAGCACCGCTACCAGTCGACCCAGTTGGAGGTGACGCCGTGACGGCGACGATCAGCCGCGCGGCCCTGGGCCTGCCGGACTTCCACCTCGAAGCTCCTGAGCTCATGGCGGCGACCTGCTTCACGCAGCCGCAGAAGCTCGACCTGTGCGCCTACCGCGGCGACTCGGGGCGCTTCCGCGTCACGCTCACCGAGGCCAACGGGACCACGCCCATCGACATCTCGACGGCGACGTGGGACGCGGACATCCGCCTCAACGTGGACGACACCGTGGTCGCCGGGACGCTCCTGGTGCAGCCGGTGCCCGGGATGACGAACGCCGTCGACGTGATCCTGACCGCGGTGGTCTCGGCCTCGCTGGCCGCGGCGGTCTACGTCTGGGACCTGGAGATGACGCTGGGCGCCGAGGTCACGACGCTGCTCGCCGGGTCGCTGATCGTGACGAAGGACGTGTCCCGGGCGGCGTCATGAGCTTCGTCGTCGACCTGGCCGCCAACCCGACCGTCACCGTTGCGCTGGCCGCGCCCCCGCGGCCCACGGTGGCCGTGGCGCAGCCGGGTCTGGCGGCGGTGTCGCTGATCGGCACGCCCGGTCCTCCCGGCCCTCCTGGCGGCCCCACCGTCATCGCGGTGCCCTACGACCAATGGCCCCCCGCCAACGAACAACCTGACACGCTGTACCTCCGTCTCGCACCGTAGGAGAACTGATGGCCCTGCTCGACTCACTGCTCAACGTTGGGGCCACGGCAATGGGTGGCGCGGCGCCGTTCCTGGCCATCCACACCGCCGACCCCGGCGCCACCGGGCTCAACCCCTCGACCGCAGCCCGCGTTGCGGCGAGCTGGCCCGCCCCTTCCAACGGCGACCTCGTGATCACGAACAAGAACTTCACCGGGGGCGCGGCCAACGGACCAGCGCAGTACGTCGGTCTGTGGAGCCTGGCCACGGGCGGCGTGTTCTACGGCAGCGCCCAGCTCACCGGCGACCAGACCTTCAACGCGGCAGGCGAGTACACGATCACGTCGCTCACCGTCAACGGCTCCTCGACGTAGCGGGCTGAGCCATGCCAGCCGCCTTCAAGCGGTCACTCGGCAGCGGCCTCTCCACCTCGTCGGGCACCACCGTCACGATCACCACGACGGGAGCCATCGACGTCGGTGACCTCGTCGTCGTTCGGGTGGCCTCCGACAACCTGAGCGGGACGACGCCGACGTTCACCGTCACGGACGGCGGCAACACCTACACCGTCCTGCGCCAGGCAGCAGGATTCAGCTCGACCGCGGCGGCGGGCGTGGCCGGTGGCATGTTCGCCACCAAGGCCACAGTGGCGCGCCCGGCGGGCAGCACGATCACGATCACGTTGTCCGGTGCGGTGGCCCACAAGGCCGCGTACGCGGAGTCGTTCATCGGAGCCGACAACACGCCGCGCGCGGCGGCCATCGGGATGACCGGCACGGCCACGGCGGCATCGGCGCAGGCGTTCGCGGGCATCCTGGCGGGCGACCTCGTGCTCGGCATGATCGCCAACGAGACGCGCGGCACCATCACCGGGGACTCCGACACGGGCGGTGGCAGCTCATGGTCCGCGCAGGTGCTCGCTCGCAGCGCCACCAGCGGCACGGACGCCAACTGCGTCACCGCAGCGGGGCAGTACAAGGTCCCCACCGCCAACGCGACGATCACCTACAACGTCACCGCGGTCGCCGCCGACTGGGTGGTCATGTGCGCGGTCCTCCAGGCCGCGCCCGGGTTCAGCGCAGCCGTCTCCGTGAACCACGCCTGGTCGGCGTCAGCGGCGGGCGTGAGGCCACCCGATCCCCCCTCGGGCAGCGACGTGACGCTGGGCAACGTCGTCATCAACCCGACCAACGCCAAGACGATCACCACGCCCGCGGGCCTGGAGGATGGTGACCACCTGGTCGCCTGGTACTTCCGCGACAACACCGCCACCGATGTCCTGGCCAACATCGGCATCCCTGGGTTCACCGACGTCGTCGAGTACGCCACGTTCTTCGAGCAGGCCTACGGCTTCTACATCAAGCACGTGCCCGTGGCGGCGTCCGAACCGGCCACGCACACGATGACCTACCCGGACGCTGACCTCGGGCCAGGGCGTCTGATGATGGCCGTGCTGAAGGGCGCTCACCCCGACACCCCGATCGCCGCCATCGGTGAGCACCGCACCAGCCACTACGCCACGACCCCGCTGGTCATGCCCTCGGTCGACCCGACCGTGGCCGATGGCCTCGGGCTGATCTTCGCTGGTGGCTACGCCTTCACCCTCTCGAACTGGGCGGTCGGCGCTGGATACACCGTCGAGGACGAGATCACCGGGGTGTCGACGTCGCTGATGCTCGCCACGGCCGATGCGTCCATCCCGGATGCGCCGACGTCCACGGTAGGCGTGATCCCGAGCGACACGTCCGCCAAGGCCGCGGGCGTCATCGTCGTGTTCGCCCCCGCCCCATCAGTCGAGCCATCCGAGCCGCCGACCTACCTGGCGTTTCCCTCGGTGGCCGAGGCCTTCGCCAGCACCGTCGTCGTCACTCGTCGCGCCGAGTGGGTGGCGGGCACGTTGCTCCTGGGGTTCAGCCGCGGGCACGACGGCTTCTACATCGACGCCGCCATCAGTCGCATGACCGCTCCGGCAGCATGGACGCTCGTCTCGCGCGATGACGCGCCTGGCGGCAGCAACGCCTACGGGTTCTGGTGGCACGTCGTCGCGGCCAGCGGCGAGCCCACGTCATACACGTTCGGCTCGGACGGCTCGACCCAGGTCTGCGTCGTTCCCATCGAGGCGGGCACGTTCAACCCGGACACACCGATCGACTCGCACGCGGTGGCGTGGGACCTGGTCGGTGGCAACAACACCGGCCCCTCGGTGGCCCTCACGCCAGTCAGCGGCAACACGCTCGGCATCGGCATCTACAACGGCGACGTCGGCTCCGGGTGGACCGCCCCCGCCACGACGACCGAGCTGTACGACGCGACGGAGGACGGCTTCTTCTCGTCGCTGGTCATCACGTTCCCCACCTCCGCTGGTGTCTCGACCGGTGCGCTGGTGCCGACGATGCCGGGGACGCCCGGCGCTGAGCGGGTCGTGGGGTTGCTCGTCGCCATCGCTCCCAGCAGCGCTCCGCCACCAACCGAGCCGAGCGAGGGCAGCGCGGCGTTCGCGTGGTCGGAGACGGCCACCGCGGCGGGCAAGCGCACACCGAAGGCCACCGTCGTCGCGTCCTGGCTGGAGACGCTGACCTCGGTCGGCAAGCGGCAGCCGAGGGCCATCGTCATCGAGGCGCACACGTGGACGATGACCGCGGTCGGCGTAGCTCCGCAGGTCGGTGTCAACCAGGGCTCGGCCGCCGTCAACTGGAACGCCCACACCACCGCCGCGGGCACGCGCCAGTCCCGCGCCGAGGCAATCGTCGCCTGGTCCGAGACCGTCACCGCGGCAGGTCGCAAGGCGGTCAGCGGGTTCGTCGGTCTGACGTGGAACGCGCTCACCACCGCGCTCGGTCGACGGACCTCGCAGGGCTCGCGAACCATCAACCACACGTGGGCGGTGACGGCGAGCGGCGTCCGTCCCACTGTGGGCGCCAAGACCGGCTCCGCCTCCTTCGCCTGGACCGAGACCGCCACCGGGGTCGGCAAGCGCACCTCCAAGGGCGCGCAGACCGTCGCTGTCAACTGGCACCTCAACGCCCAGGGCGTCAGCCCCGAGGTCGGCGTCAAGCAGGGCACGGCGCGGTTCAACCACTCGTGGGACACCACGGCCAGCGGACGCCGCGTGCCCAAGGGATCGCGCGTCATCACCCACACCTGGGCAGTCACGGCCACCGGGCGTCGCGTCCAGCGGGGCACCGCGGCGCTGGTCTACGTCGAGACGATCAGCGCATCCGGGCGCCGCGTGACCGGGTCGTCGGTGCTCGTCCCCTACCGGTTCGTCCTGACCGCCTCGGGCTTCTCGGGCCAAGACACCATCACCGGATGGTGGAATGGCCAGGAGGTCGTCAGCATGCGTTGGAACGGCAGGGACGTTGTCGACTGGCGCCTGACCGAGCCGGTGGGATGATGCGGCCATGAGCATCGACCCGCCCGTCCTGCCGATGCCCTCCATCGTCGGCTCCCTGCTCCAGCTCTCGGAGTGCGTCTGCACGATGCTCGCCAACGAGGGCGCCGGGGAGACGTGCTGGTGCGGGCTGCACCCCGGGGCCTCGGCCTCGTGGGAGTACTGCGGCGAGTGCGGCACCGACACGTGCGGGATGGGCTACGTGCGCGCCGGGACCATCTTCCCCTACGACGCCTTCCCGACCGCGGTGGTCGACGAGCGCTGCGCCCGCCCGCTGGCGCTGGCCGTGGAGGTCGGCGCGCTGCGCTGCTTCCCCACCCCGCAGGACGGCAACTTGGTGCCCCCGGCGGTGATGGCCGAGGTGACGATCCGCCAGGCGCTCGACGCGCGGGCCCTGTACCTCGCCCTCCAGTGCTGCGGGCTGGACCTGGCCGTCGAGTCCTACCAGCCGTCCGGCCCTGCGGGGGGATGCGTCGGGGGGCTCTGGATCGCCTACCTGCCGCTGGACGTCTTCTGATGGCCTCGGTCCGGGTCAAGATCACCGACCGGGCGATCATCACCGCACTCAACACACCCGGAGGCGGGGTGTTCCGCTGGCGCGATGAGGTGGGGAGCGAGATCAAGAGCATCGCTGAGGCGACCAGCCCGATCAATGACCCGGAGAACGCTCTCCACCGTGGCGGCGACGTCGGACGGCTGAAGGCCAGCTGGGACTGGGATCGGCGCGGCTCCAGCGGACACCACGTCATCTGTCGCGTGACCAACGGCCAGAACCATGCGGTCTACGTCGAGTGGGGGCGCACCAGCAGCGGCAAGATGCAAATCTTCTCGTGGAGCGCCTACGGGGGGGCGATCGTCCGCATCGGTGGCCCGGGCAAGGTCAGCCGCGAGGACCGGCCGCTGTCGCGCGGCGAGCTGGCCTTCAACGCCCGCGTCGACACCCTTCCCAAGCGGGTCGGCAGCAAGACTGCGGCCCGTGCCGGTGAGCACATCCTGGGCAAGGCGACGGTGGCCGTGCTGGGGTCGGCAGGGATCGCGGCCCGCGTGGATATGTAGAGTCCCCCGCGGGGAGGTCATCTATGACCATGAAGCAGTTTGGGACCGCAGCTCGTCGCGGCACGGGGGCGGTCAACAACCCCGTCGACGTCCACTTCGAGTTCGAGGTGCGCGAAGGGGAGTTCGCCGAGATGGTGGCCCACGCGCCGACCACCGGCCAGCTGGCGCTGTTCTTCGCCAAGCAGTACGAGGGCGGCACGGCCGGGGTCCGGGCCATGTTCGACTTCCTGGCCGCGGTGCTCGACGACCACGCCTACAAGCAGATCGAGAACCAGCTGCACGAGGGGCTCGACGTGGCCGTGCTGATCGAGGTCGTCCAGTACCTCATCGAGGAGTGGTCTGCCCGCCCTACGAAACGGCCGCCCACCTCGTCGGGATCGCGGCAAGCCACTGGGAAGCGATCGACGGCGAAGCAGCTGGCCGCGGTGTCGACTACTTCCAACTCGGATTCGACCGCCTCCTGAACGCGGTCTACTGGTGGTCGGTGCAGCGCGTGAAGGACGTCGAACACTTCAAGATGGACCTCGCCCGGCCGTTCCCGTTGCCGATGAGCGAGTTCGTCGACCACTCGGTCGTCACGCAGGCTGAGATTGAGCAGGATGGCCAAGCGTTCATGGCCTTCGCCGCCGCCTTCGGCGTGTCCCCACCCAGGGCGGTGGGTGACCCCGCAGCGTCGGCCACGTAACATCTCCGCCCAGCACCTGAGCCGAGGGAGGTGAGAAGTGGCCGCCCGGTCGGTTGGCAGCATCGAAGTCACCGTCGACGCTGACACCTCTCAGCTCAAGGCTCAGCTCAAGCGAGCGGGCAAGACCGGCGGCGAGGCGGCAGCGGCCGAGATCGAGAAGGCCCTCGACGACGTCGAGGCGGACGTCGAGGTCGGTGTCGACAAGGGCTCGCTCCGCAAGACCGAGCAGCAGATCGACAAGTCGCTCGACGACCTCCTGGCCGAGGTCGGCGTGCAGGTCGAGCGCGGCGACCTGGCCCGCGTCGAGCGGCAGATCGAAGAGAAGCTGGACGACCTGCTGGCCGAGGTCGGCGTCACGCTCGATGACGTCGAGGCCCAGCGCGCCGAGGCTGACCTGGAGCGCCGGTTCGTCGACCAGATCGACGCCGTGATCGGAGTGGACCTCCAGGAGCAGGAGGCCCGGCGCGCCGAGCGCGAGATCGAGAACATCGTGCGCGGCATCGAGGCCACGATCGCCGTCAGCCCGGACATGGCCTCGGTGCAGGAATCCAAGGCCCGCATCGACGCCAACATGGACTCGATCGAGGCTGACGTCGAGGTCGACATCGACCGCGCATCGAAGGCCAAGGCCGACGCCTTGCTGGAGCGCAACTTCGACGAGACGGGCAGCAAGGCCGGGACCAACTTCGGCAAGAGCTTCGGCGGCAGCATGAGCGACGGCAAGTGGATCGCCGCGGCCGTGCTGTCGATGGGCGATGCCTTGGCCGCCGGACTGTCGGGGGTCACCGCCTCGGCTACGTCGGTCATCTCGTCCGCCATCAGCGCGCTGGGCGGGGCTGCTGGTGCGGCCGCTCCGCTGGTCGCTGGGCTCGGCACCGCTCTGGCCTCGGGGATCGTCGGCGCGCAGGGCTTCGGTGACGCGCTGAGCGTGGTCAACGACGAGTTCGCGCTGGCCAACGCAGAGGGGCGTCCGATGAACCGGACGCTGATCCAGACCAGCGCCGCCTTCCGCAACCTCGCCCCCGAGGCGCAGGCCGCGGCGATGGCCTTCGCCGACATCCGTGACGAGCTGGGCCAGCTGCGCGAGGACGTCCAGGCCCAGCTGTTCCGCGGCTTCGCCGACGAGATCGCGTCGATGGCCGACGAGACCATCCCCGACATGTCCGCTGCTCTCCAGATCGCCGCGGACTCGGTCAACGAGTTCGGGCGCCAGATGGCCGGGGTGGCCCGCGAGACGAACTTCGCCGACATGATGGGCGAGCTCGACCCCGCGCTGGACGACGCCTTCGATGGCATGACCGCGCTGGCTCAGGCCACGGAGCCCTTCTTGCGGGCCGCTGCTCCCGCTGCTGAGCGGCTGGCCGAGATGTTCGAGCGGGCCGCCGAGCAGCTGCGCGACTTCGTGTCGTCGAGCCAGGGTCAGAACCGCATCCAGACGTTCCTCGACGAGGGCATCGACAGTCTGCGCGCCTGGGGTGCGCTGCTCCAGTCGACCGGTGACCTGCTGGCCACCATCTTCGAGGCGGGCGCCGACAGCGGGGACGGCTTCGTCATCGCGCTGAACAACATCATCGAGCGCTGGGACGGATGGCTGGAGAGCGCCCGCGGGCAGGACGCGCTGACCGAGTTCTTCCAGAGCGGGAAGGACGCCATCGCTGCCTTCCAGCCCGTGCTGGATGGGCTCAAGGAGGCCTTCGACATCCTCGTCACGCCGGACACGATGGGGCGCTTCGAGGGGCTGGGCGAGGCCCTCGGGCAGGCCATCCCGGTCATCGCCGAGATCATCAACCTGTTCGGTCAGCTCGGCACCATCACGGCCATCTCGACCCTGCTGGCCGCGATCAGCCCGCTCGTCGAGGCACTGGGCAACATCAGCCCGGCGCTCCTGGAGATCGTCGGCGCCTTCGGTGTGGTCGTCGCGGTGGGCCTCAAGATGAAGGGCGTCATCCAAGGCATCAGCCTGGCCATGAAGGCCATGACCCTCACGAGCGGCATCTGGCTCGCCATCGCGGCGACTGTCGCGGTGGCGATGGTCGCCTACGACTCCTTCAGCAGCAAGTCGCAGGAGGTCGAGGAGCGGACGAGGGAGCTGACCACCGCCCTCCAGAACAACGTCGACGCCATGATCCTCAGCGGGGATGGCGCCAACAGCGCGGCGACTGGCATGGACGCCCTGAACAAGTCGATCGCGGAGACCGGCGAGGGCGGCGAGAAGCTGATGGACTCCTTCGCCACCATCAACCGCGGCGCAGGCGACGCCTCCCTGGGCATCGAGGACACCACGCGCGTGCTGATGGGGATGCGGGAAGAGGGCGACTCCACGATCAGCACCCTGCAAGGGCTGGCCGAGGGCTACGGCCTGCCCGCCGACGCGGCCAAGGAACTGGCCAACATCGTCAACTCGACCGACGAGAACATGTCCAGCGCCCAAGGCACCGCCACTGTTCTGGGGCACAAGCTGACCGATCTGGCCGACGCCACCGGCATCCCCCGCGACGAGCTGGTCAAGCTGTACGGGGCGATGGAGGAGACCCAGGACCAGGCCGAGAACACGAACTTCGACAAGATCGCCCAGCAGTTCCTCGACGTGGCGAGCACCGGCACCGAGGCCGAGCAGGCGCTGCTGTCCCAGGCCCAGGCCGCGCAGAAGTCTGGGGACATCGCGGCTGGCGTGGTGCCGCTGTACGAGGAGTACGTCCGCCTGCTGGATGAGCACACCAACGCGGCCGACGACTCAGCAGCCGCGATCCTGGCCGGAGCGTCGAGCTACGAGATCATCACCGGGGTCATCACCGAGGCCACCGCCGCGCATGAGGCCGAAGCCCAGGCCCTGAAGGAATCGCAGCGGGCCGCGATGGACACCTACCGCGCGCAGGAGCAGCTGAAGGGCGCGACCGAGCGCGCCGCGGGAGCGCTGGCCGTCGAGATGGGCATGACCCAGTCCGTCGTGGATGGACTCATCGGCATCGGCAACGCGTCACGCGACGCATCCACCGCCGCCGATGCCTTGACCTCGGCCTTCAACATCCTGTTCGGCACCGGGCTCACCGCCCAGGAGTCCTTCGATGCCTTCTACACCTCGATCAACGATCTGAACGAGAAGCTCAAGGAGACCGGCGAGGAAGCACTGCCCAAGGTGGGGTCAGGACTGGAGGCCGTGTTCGGCACCACCGAGGCCGCGCTGGGCTTCCGCGACGCCATGCGCAGTGGCGTCGACGAGATGCTGGCCTACGCCATCGCGGCCACCGCAGACGGGGTCGCCGCGGGCGAGATGAACACCCACCTCGCCGCCATGCGCAACACGCTCGTCGAGACCGGTGCCCAGTTCGGCATCAGCAAGGAAGAGGTCGACGGTTTCATCACCTCCCTGATCGGCACACCCGAGCTGGTCCAGACCATCGTCGAGACGCCCGGCATGATCGACGCGCTGCTCAACGCCGAGAACCTGACGCTGCTCTACGACGCCGCGGGCAACCCCGTCATCACCGAGTTCGAGGCCGCAGGCATCGACCCCGCGATGGCCGACGTGGAGGGCTTCAAGGGTCTGGTCGAAGGGCTGAACACCACCCGTGGCGAGCCCACCGTCGCGGCACCCACCATCCCCGACGTCGAGGGCGATGTCGAGGGACTCCAGGGTGGCGTCGATGATCTCGGCAGCACCACGGCGACCCCCGAGGTCGAACTGCCCAGCGCCGATGGCGTGGAGAAGGACATCAAGACCCTCCAGACCGCGCTGGACAAGCTCGGCCGGACCACCGCCACCCCGCGCGTGCAGATGCCCAGCTACTCGGGGCTGAAGATGAACATCGACACCCTCCAGCGGGCCCTCGACAAGCTCGACCGGACCAACGCCACGCCCAACGTGTCGGTGATCGGCGCTGGCGCGGCGAAGACCGCGGTCGACAACCTCGACTCCGCCATCAACGGCCTGCACGGCAAGACCGTGTCGGTGAGCGCCAACGTCTATGGGCTGCAAGCGGTGCGGGACCTGGACCGGGCCATCGAGAACACGAACGGCAAGACCGTCACCGTGACCACGAACTTCGTCAACAACGGCAGCCCGGGTGGCATGACCGGAGCGATGATCACCGGGCCGCGCCACATGAACGTGGGCGAGCGCGGCTACGCCGAAGCGCTGGTCCCGTTGCAGCTGCCGCTCAACCGCGTCGACCCGAGCGTGCGCCACTTCGCTGAGCTGCTGCGTGGCGACGGTCAGACTGTGGCCCTCCCGGGCGGCCCGGGCAAGGTCGTCAACAACTACATGACCATCACCCCGGCCAGCGCCGACCCGGTCGCGGTCAGCCATCAGATCGTCAACCGTGCCGCCGTGATGGCGAGTCGCTGAGAGGGGGAGCCGTGTACGCAGGGTGGATGGTCATCGGAAGCGGCGACCCGTTCGGTGATCCGCTGGCGGTGTTCGAGGAGATCATCAACAACGCCCGCGCCCACTCCTACGCCACGTCGAAGGGCCTGTGCTGGCTGTACGAGTGCGAGGACTGCGACTCGGCGCTGACCGCGACACCAGGCTTCCCCTTCGAGAGCGTGCGCGCCGATCCCGCCCCGTGGTACTCGGCCAACGACCCCGACTCCGAGGGCTTCCTGGGCGTCATCGGCATGGAGGTGCAGGGCGCCGAGAACTCCACCCGCCAGGCCAACGTGATGATGAGCACGAGCGGCATCGGCGTGATCGGCCCGACGTACATGGGCCCACGCACTCTGGTCATCCGGGCGCTGGCGATCGCCACCGACGAGTGCTCGTTGCAGTACGGGATCACGTGGTTGCGCGGCCGCTACAACGCTGAGTACAACGAGTGCGGCGGCGATGCGCTGACCTTCTTCGACTGCTGCCCATGCCTCTGTCCCGAAGCCGAAGAGGGCGGGACGACCTGCTGGGCGACCAACTACAACGAGCTGGGCCCCGGCGAGCCGCTGTGTGCCCCAGCCTTCTGGCCGAACACCTACAACGAGCTGGAGGCTGGCCCGCCCACCGACGACGAGTGGTGTACCTGGCCGACGATCTACAACCGCCTCCAGATCGGCCCGCCCACGTGGACCTGCTGCGTGGAGTCGTGCGTGGCCCCGTACTTCCGCCAGTTCAAGAACGTGCGCGTGACCGAGGGTCCGACGATCCTCAACCACCCCAAGCTCTACTCCGATGGCGCGGTGGCCGAGCTGGAGTTCACGATCACCTGCGGCGATCCCCGTCTGCACTCGCTGCCCGTGAGCGCGGCGGCGACGTGGGTCGAGGGCGGAGAGCCGGTCGTCGACGTGGTCCCACCGGCTCCGCGCCCCAACCCCTACGCCTCGACGCTGCCGATCCCCAACCCACCCGTGCCTGACCTGCCCCCGCTGGCGACGTCGTGGGTGCGCTCGACCATCCCGCTGCGTGGGTTCAGCGATCAGATTCTCCAGACGGTGGCGCCGCGGGTGCGCGTGCGCGCCAACGGCACCGACAGCGGCCCGGTGCGTCTGGGCCTGTGGGCGGGTGACGAGCGCATCGGCGGCTACACGATCCCGTTCGTCGCCAGCCAGACCGGCGTGGTGGTAGACGGGCGCACGGCGATGGCCAACATCGACGAGCGCTACGAGGCGCTGCCCGGGTTCGTGCGCGACTGGGCCGGGCGCTTCCCGCGCGAGCTGCCCGAGCTGCCGCACGGCGAGTACCGCCTGACCGTCGACCAGGACGCCACCCGACCGGTGCGCCTGCGCATCGACGTGGAGACGATCGCCCTCGGTGCTGGCTGATGCCCTTCGCTTGCGGGTCGCATCGGGCTCACGTGTACGCCCGCGGGGGCGAGGTCTACGTGGGCGAACTGACCCCGGTGTCGCGCGTCCAGTGGGAGCGGGTGCGGGACGAGATCAGCACGGCCTCCTGCACCGTCCCCGTGCACGAGTGCTGCGAACTGCTGGGGAATCTGCGGACGATCCTCAGCGAGCTGCACATCGAGCGCAACGGCAAGATCGTCTGGCAGGGGCCGATCACGCGCATCGAGTACGAGCACGAGCAGGTCCAGATTTACGCCGAGGACGTGCTGTGGGCGGCCAAGCGCAAGGTGCTCCAGGTGGGCTACGACCAGACGTATCCGAACATCGCCAACGTCATCGACCGAATGGACTGGCTCCTGCGCCAGCAGTGCTACGCCAAGGACGGCGACCCGTGGCGGATGGTGCCCCACCTCCACCCGGTGCATCACTCGGGCGACCCGCGCACCTCGCGGTCGGTGTTCGCCAACCAGTTCTACGTGTGGGAGGACTTCGACCTCTACGCCGAGGACAGCGGCACCGACTACATGGTCATCAACCGCGACGTCTACTACTGGGACACCAACCTGGCCTGGCTCATCATCCCGCCCCTCGACGAGCAGTACCTGAGCCAGTTCCCGCGCATCGTCGAGTACGGCAACGAGCTGGCCACGCGCGGCTTCGTCAACAACGGCACCGGTCCCACCGGCTACGCCCAGGCCTCGACCGAGATGCTCAACCTCTACGGCGCCATCGACTGGCTCACCACCCACGTCCAGGACGGCACGCCCGATGGGGCCACGCCCGAGGAGATCGCCGAGTGGAACGACTCGGCACGTCGTCAGATCGACGGCCGCGCGCCCACGCCCGTGTCCGTGAACATCCCGGCCAACACGACGCTGATGCCTGGGGCGCCGTGGACTGACGACGACCTCATCCCGGGTGCCTGGTTCGAGATCAGCGTGCTCAGCCTCTGCCGCCAGCTCACCGCCTGGCAGCGTCTCCAGCACATCATCGTCACCGAGGAAGCTCCGGGTGGCGAGACCGTCCAGATCACCGCCATCGGGGCGCCGGGACAGATGATCATCCCACCATGAGGAACGAGCGCGACACCCTCGTCGGCATCCTGCGCGACCTCAACGTGCGTCTGACGCGCGAGGAGCGGCGACCGAGGGGCGCTGGCGGGAGCGGAGGCGGCGGCACCGGCCCCACCAACGAAGAGATCATGGACCTCGTCGCGGGGTTCCTCGTCGAGGGCACCGGCATCGACATCGTCTACAACGACGCCGCTGACTCGTTGACCATTAGCAGCACGGGTGGCACGGGCACCGACGAGGTGTGGATCGGCCCGGACGACCCGATCGTCGCCACCCCGACGATCGAGCTGTGGGTCGACACCGACGACCCCGGCGCGCTGAGCGAGGACGCCCGCTGGAACACCGCCTGGGGCCTCGTCGCAAGCAGCCCGAGCTGGGACTTCGCGGTCACCACTGCCTACGTGGATCAGGGGGCCACATCGGTCAACCTGATCGCCGGTCGTCGGTACGTGATGCGGCTGACCCGCAACAGCAGCTACGGCAACGTCGAGGGCGACACCATCATGTGGCGCCCGAACATCGACGGCGTCCCCATCACCGGCTTCACCTACTACCACACGATCGCAACGGTGGCGGGGAGCAGGTACATCCCCTCGGGCACGGTGGACGTCCCGTTCACCGTGCCTGCGTCCGGCGTCAAGACGCTCGCCGTGACCATCGCCATGACCGACGGCGCGGGTCTCAACGGCCGGGAGCGGGGCTACTTCACCATCGAGGACCTGGGCCCTTCCGCTGGATCGGTGCCTGCCACCAATCCCAACCCACGAGTGGGGGTCGTGGTCGGAGCGTCGGGTGTCTCGATGGGCGCCGCTGCGCTCACGGCCTTCACCTTCGCTCTGGAGGTTGAGGATTCGCATGGCTTCATCACCGTGCCGGACGGGACGGTCACCATCCCGGCCGGGATGGGTGGCATCTACACGGTGACGGGTCGAGCGCAGCGCAACT